>Ga0214544_1012715_pt1 | contig 10733 bp, 8 predicted proteins | sample CNSS3metaG_FD_160074 | JGI IMG/M metagenome (GOLD analysis project Ga0214544, IMG submission 160074) | Root nodule microbial communities from cowpea collected in UCLA plant growth center, Los Angeles, California, USA - CNSS3 | ecosystem: Host-associated > Plants > Roots > Nodule | place: USA...
TTCTCTTAACAAAAATAATCACTTTATATAATCTAAGATTCTATCTTAACTTGCACCATCTCCTCAATCCTAGCTTCTTACAGAGAGGTCGGTCCTAAGGTGACATCCTCGTAAATCTTGAACCATCAACTAGCTACCCACAATAGCGTCGGTCCTAGGAAGACATCATTCTGGCTTCTTACAATGACCTTGGCTTTGTGGAGACATCTTTCTGGATTCCTGCAATGACCTCGACTTTGTGGAGACATCTTGCAATGACCTCGGCTCTGTGGAGACATCCTTCTGCATTCTTACAATGACCTCAGCTCTGTGGAGACATCCTTCTGCATTCTTCCAATGACCTCGACTCTATGGAGACATCATTTTGGATTCTTGCAATGACCTTGGCTCTATGGAGACATCATTTTGGATTTTTGCAATGACCTCAGCTTCGTGGAGACATCTTTTCTGACTTGAATTTTCGCCCGATTCCTTGGCCTATTGAATACCTCGATTTATTGGAGATCTTCTCTATATTGGCTCTATGACGATACAACTCTACACTTATGCTCATCTTTGCTCAAGTGTTGGCTTGATGGTGATGCCACTTCATATCTCTATTCTTTGTTGATCATCACCCTATCATCGATAATATAACAACCCTATCATCGTTAATATATCGACGAATTGTTTCTGGACAGATACAATATATATATATATATATATATATATATATATTCTTACATTTGTTCAAATGATTGTTTTGATTTTATGGTATAGAAATTGCCTAGACATTATGACTTCATCGAGATTGTAACATCATACATATTCTTATTATGTCATCGTTAATTATGATGGGAGAATTTGTCAAAAAAAATTAGTCACTTTAGTGAAGTCTATCTCAAGACAACCTTATGTGAAATCCAAAAGTGATTAATAGTAATATTAATGTATAAGATATTGTTTTAAGTTAAAAAAAAATGAAAAGTAAATATATTTGGTAAGTATTAATGTTGAAGAGTTTACACATACAAAGATCACATACAATTAAGAGGTATAATGATAATTAAGAGAAATAATGACAAGATAACTTTTGGGCTTAAATATACATTTGGTCCCTATTTTTGTTGTTTTTATTCAATTTGGTTTCTATTTTCGTTTTGTGTTCAATTAGGTTATCATTATCCTCAAATTTTGGTCAATTTGGTCTTTTTCACTAACAGTGTTTAAATAGTTAACCTTTTTGAACAGTACATGCCACGTGTCAGCTCCTGATTTTTTTAATTTTTTTTAATTTTGTTTTAATTTTGTTTTAATTTTTTTTAATTTCAAAACAATTGTCCACATATCAAGTCACAATTATGCCACGTGTCAATGCTAGTGCCACGTGTCAGTTTGTGGTTGTATTATTTCTGTTTGTTCAATTTAGTCTCGATATTCGTTATTTTTATTCAATTTAGTCCCTATATTCGTTATTGTTGTTTAATTTAGTCCCAAATTTTTTAAAAATAAAACCATTTAATTTTTAAAATTGACATTATTATTAGTTATTTTTTACATTCAATTATAAATTCTAATATTTGATTATAAATTGAATATAATTCTTAGATTCGATTGTTAAATAAAATATAATTAATACAATTTTAAAAATATATATTAACATTTGTAAAATTCACATTTAAATTTAAAATATTTAATATTGTAACGTCCCATTTAATCAACAAACATAATTAACGAAAACGTTGCCCAAAGGTAACATAACAACGCAGTCCTGGAGTTTTAAACTTAACTCCTTACAACTCAAGGCACACCACGATGCCACAAGAAAACAAGTTATAAAGTTTAAAAGGAACAAAAAGAAATCTAAAAGTCAGACCGGTACAAGGGCCATAGCCCTAAAGAAAAGCCCAACAAGAAAATGAAGTCTAGCCCAAGTAGACTATGCAGCGGAATCATCTCTCCCCTGTTGACCATGAGTACCTCTTGCCTCTGCTCCCATCAATAAATTGATGATCATCGCAAAAGTAGAAGAATAACATACAAGACATTCAAACGAGAAAAGGGTAAGTAGAGTCAAAAAGATTTCATCAATGCAATCAGATATACTTTTACAGTCTAATATACATACATCATCCAAGCATGTTATGACCTTCCAAATCAATACACTAAGACTCAACTTGACTCATCCGGATACATATAACTTGGTCGGATTCAGCGGATGCTTGCACTTGTGGTGGATACCTCTGCTCACCCTCGAGCTGCTCACCCCCGAGTTGCTCACCCCGAGCTATGTGTTACAAGTGTTACAATGAATCAATTCCCTCATACACAAGGTTAGCCCTTGATGAGTTTAGGCCTCCTGCTACTCTCACCAAAGGAGTCAGTCCGCTCTAAGTGAGACTAACTGACTCCTTAGAGTGTCAGGATGCAATCCTTACCTTGAATCCTTACCAAGTTATATAAATGGGGCACCACCATGGACACCCACTAACAAGGGCCATGGAATTACATCCCAACCACTGAAGCACGGCCAGGAAGTCTCACCTAGAGACTCATAGATTTATGTACTCACAACATACCAATCACATTCAAAACAAACAAATAATATTGATCATGCATTTAACACCTCACGCCATCCTTCGTAACCCATCCTCATTCATATTCCATATTGATTTCATACCATCCCATTCATCTCAATTCGAGGATATAGAACTTCACCTCATACCAATACCATGCCATCAATGTAACATTATTGTTCATACCGAATTCATGACCACATATATAACCAACCATTTCATTGCAATCGCATGCCAAGATTTATCCAAGTTCATCATTCACAATTTCATTAATATTTGAACCCCTAACTCAGAAATATACCAAAACTAACGTTTTCCATTCATTTAAGCATAAAACAGAAACGAAAACAAACCTCATGTTTCAAAAACGCGAAAAAGAACCTAGCTTCCCTTACCTGGAAAGTGTTTAGCAGAGGATTCTAACACCACAGTAGTGAGTACAGCAGCTCCAAGAACAATTTAGGGAGGTGAGCAAAAACAATGGAGTTGCGTGAGCTCGAAGAGGGAAATGTCCAAACCCTAGCAGAGCTTCTGTTAGAAGGGAAAAAAGGTAAGAGCACTGTTTTTGAAAAGTGTGGCAGAATGAGAGGGGTTAGGCTGCCTTAGGGGATTTGGACACCCTATGGGCCAGCCCTAAGCCCAACTAATTTGGGGCAGCCCTTTTTAAATTAGGAAAGAAATAAAAAGAGGGTTTTACAAATATTTTTATTGTAGTTTAGATATTAAAATCTAAAATATTTTATCTTTAAATGTTAATTTTACAAATATTAGTTTACTTTTCTAAAATATTTTGAATATTTAAAATATTTTTATATATCACTTTTAAAAGTATTTTAGAATATAAATATTGGAAAAAAAATTAATAATTATATTCTTATAATATTTTAAATATTTATATTCTATATAGCAATGAAATATAAGTATTTTATTTTAACGAAAATTGGGACTAAATTGAACAAAAATAACGAATGTAGGAACTAAATTGAACGAAAAAAGTGTACTACCACAAACTGACACGTGGCACTAGCATTGACACGTGGCACAATTGTGACTTGACTCATGGACAATTATTTTGAAATTAAAAAAAGTAAAAAAAAAATTAAAAAAATTAAAAAAATTAAAAAAAAAACAAGTGCTGACACGTGGCATATACTGTTTAAAAATGTTAAGTATGTAAACACTGATAGTGAAAAGGAATAAATTGACCACAATTTGATGAAAATGAGGACCTAATTGAACATAAAACGAAAATAGGGACCAAATTGAATAAAAACAACAAAAATAGATGATCGTGTAATGCGTTACACGGGAGTAAATGTTGTTACAGGTGATGCTGGTGAGGCATAGATAGAAACGGGACAGCATGGGATTTTATGATTTCCACTTATTTTAGTTATGTTGTAATTTGGTTTTCAAAATATTTTTTAGCGTGTAAGACTTGAAGTTTAATTTTACAATTATCATAATTGATGGTTGATGTACAATTTTAATTTTCTTGCGTTTTTGGGAAAGACATTATAATAAATGTGGTTTATATTTTGAATATTGTTTCTTTTTTATTAAAATTTGTAATATCCGATCGGAATGTTACAAAGTGGGGACCAAAGGCATAATTTAACCAAGAATTTATACAATTTACGCAACGTAATGAGGGTAGAAGAGATGATGAAGTGAAGTTTAGATGTGCTTGTGTCTACTATTTGAACACGAGAAAATTGAATCCAACCGAAATTAGGGAACATCTTATTTGTGATGGTTTCCTTCCAAGTTATACAATATGGACATGGCACGGTGAATTAATAGACATCTCAACTATCTCTCGAACTAAAACTGTTGTGGATACCACTATCGAAGATCGACTTGAAGAAGATAAATTAGAGGACATGATCTGTGATGTTGGCGCTGAAGCTTTTGCCTAAGTGCATGTGTATGAGACAATGTCTACTGATTTGGATAGTCTATTGTATGTTGGTTCAACTAAGTTCAGAAGGTTGTCAACAATGTTAAGACTCATGAATTTGAAGGTGACAAATGGGTGGACCGATAAGAGTTTCATAGAATTGTTGGTGTTGTTGAATGAAATGCTTCTAGATGGAAATACACTACCCACTCGCAACTATGATGCAAAGAAAATTATTTGTCCAAAGGGCAAGGAGTATAAAAGGATACATGTCTGTCCTAATGATTGCATATTGTATAGGATATAATTTGAAGGATTGAAAAAGTATCCAAAGTGTGACTTATCGTGGTACAATGAGAAAATCAACAATGAAGATAAAGGTAGGTTAGAAAAGAATGGACCCGCTTTGAAAGTAGTATGGTACCTTTGAATCATGCCTAGACTTAAGCATTTGTTTGTGAATCCAATAGTGCATCACCTTGGGGAGCACCTGTACTCTTGGTAAAGAAGAAGGACGATAGTTCACGGTTGTGTGTTGACTATCGTTAGTTGAATAAACTGATCATGAAGAATAAGTACCCATTGTCGAGAATTGACGATCTGTTGGATCAGCTGAGGGGAGCTATAGTGTTCTCTAAAATAGACTTGAGGTCTGGATATCACCAAATCTTAGTTAAACCAGATCCATATCAGTGGTTAATGTATTACATCGATCTATAAAAAATTAAGTGTCCAACACCTAACCAACCACATCAAATAAATCCTGCAATCATTAACAATATTCTTAGAATAAATAACCCATCAACCAGTTACAAAATTTTATGTTGTGAGGCGAAGAATAGTCATGTAAAAGGTTGAATTAACAAGCTGAGATAAGGGATATAGACCAGAACTTGCAACAATATACAATAGTTTTGTCAAAGAGTAGGGACATGTTACAAACAAATCACCAATGCACCACCAAATTTCATTTGTGCCAAGAGAGATTGGAAGAAATCACATTACAAAGTAACTACTGGAGCCAATAATCTTTTCCATAAAGGTAAACATTAAGGTTGTTTGTTCTGAGAAAATCATCTTTACTGTTGTTTCTTTGTAACACAGACACAAAAAATTTCAGATATATACAGTTCGTTTCTTACTTTCACTTATACTTTTTCTTATACAAACAAATTTCATAAAAAAAAGAAAGGAAGTAAAAATACACAATATTTTCATAATTATTTGTGGAAACGGGAACTTAAAAGAACTTCTCAATTTGACATTTTTGTCAAGAGTATTTTTTTTTTTTTGAAAACTAGAGCTCCATGTTTCAAAACTATAGCTACCTCAAAAGAACTTAATGCCAAGAGTATTTGCTCATGAAGCTAAAGAAGAAAATCTAGTAAAAATAATTAAAAGAAATTTCCATATCCAAAACACATTTAGACAACATGGTCAAATGTTCCATTGACATCTCTTAAATGTGTGAACTAAGACAATCCTACTAGAGTAAGCAATGTTCCATTCTAAAACAAATTGGTATTAACCAAAGAAGTTGCCATATATATATATATATATATATATATATATATATATATATATAAAAGTTGCACTCAAAGACTTGATGTAAACAAGTGGGACTTCTAAATATTTCTCATATAATTTCTACTGCCAGCTTTTATAAAAGACTTTACTTTACAAGTAGACTTTACTTTATGTAAATTTTTCATTTTCTGATTGGTGTCTATGTGCCATTCTGTGTTTAAGGTCCATAGCTTAGAAACTCTTTATCCTTTTTGATTTAATGAGCTAGGGGCAATAATAGATTACATGTATATGGTTTTCTAACTTACTGGTATTAGACCCGTGCGTACGCATGTGTCGTTTTTTTTTCTTTTTCATATAAGTTTAGATTTTAGTTATTTTTATATTATATATATATATAATATGATAGATTGATTGTGTGGTTAAGAAAATATAATATAGGTAGTATTAAATGAAAACATAAAGCTAATATTAAGTTAAAAGATGTAATTACTTAAGAATATTTAAAATGTATCACTTTGCAATTGATTTGAATCCATATCTAACTAGTTAAAGGAAGAATAAGATCACTAAGAATAGTTGTTTCTATCAAAAATAAACTTCTAGCTTTATAATCCACTACAACAACATACAACAAGTTCATTTTCTTTTTCACATTTTACATCAACTTCATACTCTTGCTACAAGTGAATGTAGATCATGATAATGAAGTTCCCTTTTGTAGAAGAACACAAACATCAGTTAAAAGCATGGGAGAAACCTTGTGATTTTTGAGTCTTTTAGCCCTGAAACAATAGTACAGAACAAACATTGTTATTGCTCTCACCTATGGACCATCAATTATAGAATAGAAAACTACAATACCACTAACAAAAAAAGATGTTTGGACGCATAGCCACACAAACAACTGAGTAGCTGAGACGTAATCGACAAATGTAAAGAACTAAAATGTAACATCCAAAGATAGCATTAAAAACTGCATATCAAGGTTATTAGAAAATATCAGATTATAAATCTATCTTAAATGATATTTAAGGATCCAATTTCAAATTCATAATACTTCTTAATTGATAGATAAAATGCTTTTTAAGGTGATAACTTTTCTCTAACATATTCAACAGACTCAAGCTAGCTTTGGTAACTATTTACCATCATGTTTATCGTCAAAATACAAAGAATGCAAGCTTTCCAATGCCATGTAAAACATAAAAAACTACAAAAGCAATCCACTTACTCACCTTGAGTGAATATACTTATCAACTTCTTCCTTCTTCTCAAGACCATAGACAAACCATTTTTCTTCAGATGAAGAAGCAGTTTCATCTTGCATTTTCACATATCCATATTGCTTTCTTTTAGAAAAATTCCTAGAGCCCAAATCACAATGGTATCATCATTTCAAATGGATTTTGAGAGTTACCTTGCAAGAGAACAATGTTTTCAAATGTCGCATAACTGAATGCTATTGGTATTATGTGAAAACATTAGACATCATAACATAATGATTAATTCACAAATATCATATCATACCTTTTGGAACTGCACCTTTTAACTTCAACACCTCATCACGAGCTTGAACCATTTCACTTTTTAGCTTTGCAAGTATAACATTATGCTTCTCCATTTGAAGTGGAGTCACCTTTAAGAACATTTCCAGCCACTTGAAAACAAGATTACGAATACAACAGGGAAAAGAAAAAGATTGATAAAGCGGTGAAGCAATAAAACAAACGCAAAATACAAAGAAAGCTAATTTTCTCATATACGTGACACACTTACTTAGTGCATGCCAAACGCTTCATCCCAAAGAAAATTCAGCAAAGTGAGCTTCCTAGAAAAATCTAAGTTGTGATATGCACTTGCGCCTTCTTCAAGCCAATTCAAAGGAAAATCCTTCATTATATGATCAGATTCAACTATTAAATCTTTCAGAGTTTTCAGCCATGAATTACTTCCCTTGCTAGCAATCAAGGATAGAGACCTAAACCAAAGTCATACAACATAATTATCGTTGTCTCAATCATTTTCTGAATCATTAAGTATTAGGGTATTTGTGATTCCTTGACATTACGATATAAGAGACATCACTACAAAAAAATTACAATTAACGGGGGTTATTTAGCGAAGGTTAATATAACATTAGCAATGGATTAACTTAACTGAGGTTTTTAAAATTTTCGTTAAATTCCAAAGGTTTAGTGTTAAACCTCTATAAAATAGTATAGGTTTTCAAAACTTTCGTTAAATTACAAAGGTTTAACTTTAAACCTCTAAAAAATAGTATACGTTTTTAAAACCTCCCTTAAATTACAAAGGTTTAATGTTAAACCTTTAAAAAGTAGTATAGGTTTTTAACACCTTTGCTAAATTACAAAGATTTAGTTTTAAACCTCTAGAAAATAGTCTAGGTTTCTTTCAAACTCCAAGTTCAAACTCCATAAAATGTATACAATTATTACTTATAATATTTTTTGCCAATTTATTTCTATGAAAATATATGTAATGTTCCTTAAAAATTATTAAAAAAAATACATGTAGATTATTTTCTTTTAGAAAAAGCCTCCTACAATTAATTCACGTGAATTTTCTTATATAAAATTATTCTAAAGTAATTATACTTATTATGATTTATTTTTTAACAATTAAATTAAGTATTATTCACTACAAAAAAATATTTTTTATCGACGATTTGTAGCGGTTAAATAAACCGCTAAAAATATTTTTATTTATGATATTTTTCTTTAACCGTCACAATCCGTCAATTATATTATTTTAAACTTAATTAGTGAGTGTTTTATTTTTCAAAGCTTCTTTTTCACCGTAATCTTCCTCACTCGTCGATCACCACTTCTCCTATTGCCAGCGAGATCAAGATCTTCACCACAACGGCGACACCACTCACCGCCCAGTCTCCCTCACCTTTACATCTCCTAGTTCAGTCTCCTCATTGCTCATTCATGTGTTTCCGTATTTTGTCTCTCTGTTAAGTGGTGCCTCTCACTTCATCATCTCATTCTAGGTTTTTTTTCCTCCATTTGCGATGCCTACTCTGTTCGCGGTTGTCAATTCTTGTATGATCACAGGTAGTATATTTCATTCTCTCACCTATGTAATTTAGGGTTAAGCTTTTGTTGTTGTTAATTTCTTTGAATTTTGGAATAATACAAGAAAGGAAAGGTAAAATTTGCCTTCGTTGATGAAACAAAGGTGTACTATTTAGTTCACATGAGCTTCAACATTCGTAACAACAACGAAGAAGAATGTGAGGCGACGAATAGTGAGAAAAAACTCCAAGGGATGTAGGTAATTCTGATTTAGATTTCTAATTTGTTTCATTTTCTTAAGGAGCTACCTGTAATGATTCAAGTTGCATACCTATGAAGTCAGTTAGAGTGTTGTTCACATTAATGGAAGTGATATCACATTTTTCTTTTCCCTCTGGAGTGAAATAAAAAGGTAAAGGTTTTCCCTGTTTTTCTTTTACAATTCACAAAAAATATGAATAAATTATCTGTGAGCAAAAGTAAGATTATGTACCATAGAGTAATAAGAATTGTAACAATTGAATTGTTATTTTTATCTCTTGTGATGGAAAATGGTTGAAGAACAATTTAAATAAGATTTGGTGTTACAATTGTATGATGCATGAGGATCCTTACCTGCCTCATCTTACTCTAATGCTAGTGTTACAAGATTTGGTGTGGATCGCGATAGATGTGGACAAAGTCTAGTTCTACAGTGTTGTTACTAGAGGTTGTTTCAACCACACCTGGGAAGGGTTTTTTTTTGGCCCCCTTTTTGGTTAACATTATACATCTTGTAAACCTAACTTTCACATTTAGCTTGTGTCTTTTTTAGATGTTCATGTTTCCAATTACCAACTCTTAAATGCCATTTAATTGTATTCTGAAGAATGCAACCAGAGGTAATATAAATATTATGTTAGATTTTACTAAATCTACTGTAACATTCATATTTACACCTTTCCAATGTTCTAAATTATTTTTTTGAAACACTTGTATTGAAATACAAATAACATCATTTATATTGTAACGTATACTTATTTTTTCTCATTTTGTAACACAGACCATCCGAGGTGCAGAATGAATCACCTATTCTAAGTTGTCCTTTTTGCATTATGTTAGAATAGGGTTTGAAGAGACACAAAATGTACTCTGAATCTAAAGTTGTTTAAAGATAATGTTGGATTGATTATTTACATAGTACGATATTTTTTTGTTTTTGTTTTCAAGTAATAAGGCAAGTTCTTTGTAAAAGAGGTCTAATACCAGCTTGAAGAAATTTGAATGTAACAATGCTTTATTTGAATTTGCCATGATATCCTGTGCTTGTTTTGAAACAAACTTGCATTGAGTTTTTTCCAGAGAACTCAACAAGCCACCAAAACTATGATTAATCTTCATTTCTAGCTATTATGGTGTTTCTAAAGTCTTAAAAAATCACACCATGATGAAAGAAGTCACAGACCCCCTCAAGTGTGAATCATGGATGTGGACATGTGAATCCTTGAAAGCTTGATGTTACTCTTTGTAGTTTACATTATAGTGTAGTTATTATCTTAACACATCATGAGTGGATTTCTCATTTTTTTATTTGAAGCTCGAAGTTTTTTCATTAGTCTTATAATTCATTTGTCCAATAAATTATAATTCATCTTATAATTATGTTCTTTCATATCAGTAATTTCACCTTCTCTTCATTACTCTATTATTTCAATGCTTTCTATAATT
>Ga0214544_1012721_pt1 | contig 10728 bp, 7 predicted proteins | sample CNSS3metaG_FD_160074 | JGI IMG/M metagenome (GOLD analysis project Ga0214544, IMG submission 160074) | Root nodule microbial communities from cowpea collected in UCLA plant growth center, Los Angeles, California, USA - CNSS3 | ecosystem: Host-associated > Plants > Roots > Nodule | place: USA...
ATATTAATATATAAAAAATAAAAAAAAAAAAAAGAAGTAGAGCATTCATTAACTTCTTTTTTTCACAATTTTAATGCACATTTGGTTGTTTTGTACAATTTTTTTATGATTATTCACATGCGAATCACAATAATTAACAAAATTATTATTAGAAACATTTTATACATCAATTATTAATCAGTAAAAAAAATCTTTATGTTATATTTGAGTCCATGTAAGATGTGCAAAATCGGTTTTAAAAACTAACTAATGTTATATATTACTAAACTTATTATATCGATTCAAAATTGATATAAAACTTCAACACTTTATATCTACATTGGTGAATAGTGTCCAAAATAGTTAATATAAGGAAAATTTTTGAGTAATGGATATAACTTTAGACAGATAAACTACAATTTAGTTGGTTATATCCAATGTTTTTAGTTTATTTCCTCAAATACAATTTTTTTCAAAACATTATCTAAAATAGATCAATTGTATAATACAATTCTTCATATCAATAAAACTAATAAAGAAATATTTTTATTGATGAAGAGGTATCATATGTGCGACATCATAAATTTGTTTGTTGCACCGAAAAAATATAAAATAAAGTTAATTAAAGGAAAAGAAATCACTATAAAGAGAAAGAAAACGTTGAACAACTAGGGTGACAAAGAAAGATGGGTAGATCTGAAAATTGAAAAACATGCTTCTCAGATCTACCTTTAATTAATAATGTACATCAAAGCAAAATTATTAGAAAGCATATCAAAACATAAAAAAGAATTATTATTCTTATTATCATTATTATTTTTTTAATAACACGAACATTAGAAAAAGTATAAAATAAATAAACAAGTGGAGAATCCAGCTCACATAGACACACTAGTATGCTAAGCTTTTTCTAATCAGATTTTGTGTTTAAATTAATCTAGTCACTCTGATATGAAAATAGATCCAAAGGACGTGATTGTAATATTTAAGAAATTGATACAAAGGTGATCAAGTGAAAAATAATCATAATTAGAAAGGTTGCAAATTATAGTTTAATTTTTATAGTAGTAAATCAAGTTTCTATTTTCAAAAAAATAAACTGAAGTTGCTCTTGTATAATGAAATGAATGTATGTATTTACCCATAGACATACGCATATTTTGACACTGTAGATCTGAATTTGAAGTTTTAAAAGAGAACATTTAAAACAAAAAAAAAAAATCCCTAAATTGAGTTATTTCTCCTATATAAAGTATCTAAAATTTAAAATTTGATTTGATTCACTACATCAAATTAAACATATCTTTCTGTTTTACATGGACTAAATATTGAAATATTGAAATCTATTCATCTTAATTTAAATCTTGAAATACGATATAAATAAATATGGTACATATAGATTTAAGTCATATTTTCATTAATTTTTTTGATTAATTTTAGTTATTTATTTCCTTAATTTATTTTAAGTATGTTTTCTTATTAAATTTAAAAAATCTCATATAATGCACGAAAATCTTGGTAGCATACATAACTTATAAAATGAAAAATTTATTATATGCACATTTCCACTAACATAAACATTTGAAAACAAATATTCCAATATTTAAAATATATTTTAATACCTAAAACATTGACAAGAATTATGTAATTTTTATTTTACAAGTTTATTAATGTCGTTTCAATATTTAAAATATTATTTATTTCAAAAAAATTTCTGAAAGCATAAAAAAATGAATTATGTTTATTTTAACTTTTTCTTTTATAAATTTTAAATTTACTTAAATTTAAGTATATTCACATAGAGATTCGGTATGAGGCAAGTTGTCTTTATTTTTTCCATTTCTTTTAATCTATTATTTTTAAATAAATTATTGGTTCTTTCATCATAGGATGTTAAGATAATAATATTAATTATTATTTTGTTTTATTTCGATTTATTGGTATAGAGAAAAGGCAAGGACATTATAAATATCAAAATAAAAAAATATATATAGATATTATCCAAAGAAAATACAAACAATTATAATATATGTGATTTAATTACTCCCTCCATCTTACATCATATATGTCTTTTTAGAAAAATAAGTATTACTTATTTTAGTTTTAAAAATAAGTACGTTTGTCAGTTTATCATAATAATATACGTAAATAATATATATGTATTTTTTAAATGGCATACATTATCTGCAATGACAAAAAACATGTGGAGATGCAAATATACTACTACAACCTTAAATAATAGAGAAGATGTTGGAGATGCAAATATACTAAATACTAAATACAGTGACCCCCACAAATTATGATTTGAATGAATAATGGAAGGGTTGCATTTAGAAGAAGATGAAGAAGTGGTTAAGGGGTAATGGAATTGGAATTGAAGACAATGACAGAGAAGAGGTGGGTGCATGCCACAAACACAAGAGGAAATTGGGAAACAAAAGGAGATCTGTGGTTGTGTTTAGATTTGTTCCTTTACAAGCAAAATCCTCTATACAAAATTGATTGCAATCTCAGTTAGTTAGTTAGTTAGGAATCATGTCAAGTGAAGAGTGGGCCAACTGCTAACAAACTGTTATAAAAAACCTTCCTCTTCTCTCCTTCCATAAGAAGGGATTTGACATCTCAACTGCTTTCTTTTCTCTTTCAATTTCAATCCAACTGCTCCTGCATCCAAAAAGCTTTATAATTACAAAATGTTGCTTCACCCAATTTAGTTTCATAGTCTAAAAATAATGAAAACTATTGTTATGGCTACTAAACTCTATTTATGCTCGTTTAAATATTTTGTTCTTTTCATTTTAATCAATTGAAAATCATCACTGTCCATCTGTTCTCTTCCCTTCGAAGTCTCTGTCTGGTCCAAATCATCACTATTTAGAATCCAGGGCCGAAAAACTATATTATTTTTATATTGAGCTATATTATTGTTGTAGACATTTTTTATAGATCTGTCATACATTTTTTTAATTTATTTTCATTTCTAGCTTAATCAGACCGCTTACCTTGTACTACTCTCTTGTAGTTTTTATATTACTTGGTAGCGAGAAAATTTATAAAAATAAAATTTCTTGATTACTACAGGAGACTTGGGAAAACATTGGAATAAAAAAGAAAAGCAGAGTATTCCAGGTCATATCTTTCATAAGGAAATAATAACTTAGTGTAAAATAATGCCATTTTCGATTGAATTGCGTTGTTATTTAAAGAAATACAGAGAGAAAAAATGTAAATGATTTTTTCTTCACTCAAAACGCACGCCATTTTCCCAAGGAAATAAGTACTAATATTTCATTGCCTGAATTCGACACACCAAAACTGGACACAGGCAAAAGGAATGGATGATGTATTTAAATCAAAGGAATAAAAAAAATATAAAATCAGGAGTAGTGAAAATAAAATGCAACTTTCATTATACAAATTCCCCCCCACCCCCCACATCATCCATCCTAACAACGTTCACAGCACCATAAAGTGGTGCAGAATTCAAATTGATTGAACAAAAATTACTTCTGAAAGTGAGTTTGTGGAGATGAGAACGTGGACTTTCAATTATCTACATTTGCAACCTGGGAATTCTCTCCTCCACAACGTACTTGTCATTGTCAGGAAGTTTCATTGAAAATCACGGTTTCAGACAAACAGCTTTAGTGGCATCGAGATGGTTAAGGCGGCAAGTTCCAAGAAGAAATTCAGGGAGCTCTTCACGTGTGTTTCCCTAAACAAGATGATAAGCATGAATTATTTGCGTAAAGAATAGAAAAATCGTTCAAAAGAAAAAATAACAATTGCTTTAACCGGAGATTCTTCCACAAGGTCATTGTAACTAATTACAAGGAAATAAAAATTAACAACATCACTTTACCTGTATTAAAAAAGCCATCTCAATTACCAGATGGTTGAGGTACCCAAGAACAAGACTCACAACACCTCTTGCAACCGTAGATGATCCAATATCAACCCCAAGCTGAATCAATGCCAGGATTTCCAGATAAGAATTACATGAAAGATGATTGGCAGTTAAATTTTTTATGCATCATGCATATCTATTAAGCCCAATTCTTAACTTTGATGATCAATTTTCCTGCGTGTGTATATGTTTTCCGCAGACCAAAGCATACGCATAAACTCAAACAGGCATACACAATATATTTACTTTGATAGTCTTAATTTTCTAACAACTTGCTATTCTACTGTTTTCAACGCAATATTTACCTCCAAATAGTTCTTTCCCTGAAAATAATTGATTTCCAATGCTTGCCCAACTAGGCACGCCTTCTTGCCCACACTCTGCTTTACTATCCATGAACCCTGAAACAGGAATGTCAAGACTTACAATTTACAATCCAAAGGCACAAATGACAAATATAGACATTTTGCCTTCTTAACATGGACTACGCATATTTATAGGGGATCGAAAATTTTAGAATAGAGTTCCTTCAGTGATTATGTGCAATCGAGTAAATCACTGACCCAGGGGGAAACATAACATGTTCTAAAAAATAATGTTACTAGAAAATCTAAATAACTGGATCATAACATGTTCAAGGAATTGGTAAGAGGCATATACAAGGAAAGTAGAGGAAAATGTAATTAACTGGATCACTTGATGAGATTCAATCTCATGCATTCCTATAACTTCGAAAAAGGGTCGATATATAAGTGTGCTATTAGGCTGCAATTTACCGCACATTTACTCACCTTAGATATGTACGGTATAAGTTTAAATCTTGAATTTCTGAAGGCATCATCGCCCTTAATAAAACTCTCTAGCAAAGGAGCATCTTCCACGGGAGTATTCATCATGTAGTATAGTGCTAGGCTATATGTAGTAGAACCTGGAACCTGGTTCATAGAAACACATAATTAGCGCTGTGCTGAAGTTTATGTCACCACCTAAGCACAAAAAGACTATCAATCACCTGAATGTTTACAATGAAAAAGAACTCGGGCCCTCCTTGTGTTGCATATTTCTGCAACTAACAAAACTTCAGCAAATGGACTTTTCTTTATAATAGAAATCATTAGTTGCTACACGATGGTTGAATATAATTGAAGCCAGGAATAATATAATTAAAGTCAAGATAACATAATCATACGCAATGACCAACCTGCACAATGCTCCCAGGACGGCCACCAAGGTCATCTTCCCTTTTGTCAGATCTCACCCAATCTGCAGCAACCATTTGCATCAAGGTTCCCTTCGCTTTAATCTAGTAATTATTACCAGACATTTGAGATTAGTGATGATGTGCTTGGTTAAACCAAATAAAAAAAAAGGATAACTGCATATGTTGTAGTTAATCTGCAGTTAGTATCTTCCTCAAAGCATCGAAACTAAGTAACATAAAAAGAGAAAACATAATTTAGTGTTTGACCAATAATTAGAAGATCACTGATTTAACAAAATGGAGAAAGAATTGCATGCACAGCGGGAGCTACCAAGAGCAATCTCCACACAAAAATGGTAATAAGTTGTAGCTACCTTCAGGCGGTCATCAAGATAATTTTCTCCACGTATCAGGAAAGTAGAAGGATCTGCTTCAGTCAAGCTGCAAGGTAATGTACAAGTAGGATCTTGTGGAAGAGTGGATCCGTATGAGCATGTGATACTACTGTCTTCCCTGACCATCTCTTGTAAATCAACATAACCCCTTTTCTGAACTGCAACAGAATCTCTAGACATTGTAAATCAACGAAAAAAAATCATGGCTAATCATAATCTGCAATCAAAGAGGATAAAAATACCTGCAAGATCATGCAATCTTTTTACAAAGTTAGCAGCAGTTGAAAACTTCTGATGACGAAGGTCCTGAAATTCCCATCACAGCAGGACATGGAAAGGCCCAAGTCAAGCAAAATATGAAGTTTGACCAAATTTCCAATGCAAAATTATTAAAGAATAACATGAGATGAGTAGTCCAGCATCATAAAGATGCTGATAAGTAAATATGCCCAGATGCAGCCCCACCTTTGAATGTACCATCTTGGAATGCCATGGGCAGTGATGAACATGATTGCACTGAGCACCCAATGGGCTTGACAGTATAAAATGTAAAGTTTTAGGGCTATATGAAAACTGTATAAAATTAAAGTATGCCTAAATACAGCTAAATACAGCTTGCTTTCAATTGAAGCTCTTGGACGTTGGAGTGTCACCAGCAATGGATGAACATGCTTACAGTGAGCATCCGAAAATTTTCAAGAAGCTAAAAAGAGAAAATCGCTAGACTATATGAAAAACATATAAAACTATATGTAAACTATCTAGGCAGAAGCACAAAATTATAGGAGCATACAGTAAAAGGAAGGGGCCGAATTGCACAGTTGATCAGCCTTAAAAGGTAAGCATTTGATTAGAAGGCCTACTATTGTGAATAACTTTTTAAACCACTCCAATATCTAAAGGATCAGGAATTCGAGATTATCGTTAACTGTTGAAACTTGTAATTTCAAGTCAATAATATTTCCAAATTATACATAGTTCATCTGATATAGTGGTTATTCCATTAATGTGATGGCTAAGGCACGTGTAGGAGGGTTTTTGAGAGGATGGAATGGCATCGCAAGGTTAGAAATGAAATCAAATATAACAATACACTCCGATGTTTGATTGCTTAAAAAGTTTAATGAAGGAGGGGAATTTAATTCATGACATTCCCTCCCTCAACCCCCCTCTATCACCCCCTCCCCCTCCTCATGAGGAGGGAAAAGTCAGGACTTCAAGTGGCATGGGAGCTAATAGGAGGCCCCATTGCCATTCTATTCCTTTTCTTAATAAAAATCCCAAACAAACTTTGTTTAAACTGTTATTTCATTCCTCTCTGCTTCGGCCATTGCCATGTTTCCAAACATAGCCCTAGAGAATGTTGTCCGTTGCAGATGTCTACTTTATTCATTTAAAAGATGAAATTCCAAAATAATTTACATTATTCTAAAAAGTTTCAAGCCATTAGACCATATAAAAGACTCTTAAACATATAGTTGGGTGTCTTAAGATTTATGGATTCTGGAGCAAATAACTCCTTGACTGTTTACATAAACTTAAGTCTTTCAAAATGTTCAAAACTAAATCGGTGTCTATTAACTAATGGGAAAAGTAACTTATCCCTCTAATGAAAAACAGATACAATAAATGACATTTAAAAGCCATGCAGTGATTGATAGTTAAAAACTAAATATTATAGGAAATGTCTTAAGAGAAATCCCTAAATATTAAACGTCAAGACAAAGACTACCTTAAAACAGCAAATTGTTCACTTAATTTCTGTGCAATGAAAACAAATATTTCAACTATCGTTATTACCTGAGACCTTTGGTGACTACATTCAGTCATCCACCCATTTTCTGACTCGTCATAGTCTGATGGCTCTGGAACATCATAGAACTCATCATCAGCATCATTTAGAGTGACAAGGCTTGCATGCTCTGATTGCGTTTGATCTACTTCCCCAACTGAATTATCACGATTGTTCTCATCTGCCTGAATTTCGGTATCAGAATTGGTGATGCCCCCTTCCTTTCCATGAAGCCCACTCTTTGTCGTCAACTCTCCAGATGAATAATCAGAAGAAGAACAATTCCCTAGTCTAGCTTTAAATAACTCCCGTAATGCTGCAAGTATACAAGAAACTGGTAAATAAAATACAAACTAGAATATTAAATCTTCTTATTAAAAATGTTAACAACTAGCAATGTATAATAAATGTTGGCCAGCAGGAAAATAATTGAGTTCAATAATGAAAACTTCTGAACAAAATAAGACTACCAGCAACTCTCCCGAGCATTCGAATGGTTATGGAATGTGCTGATGAAGATTTAAGATAAGATCTCCAGCATTTCCAATCAATAGCAAGCATATGCTTTACAACTGATTGCTTTCCTTTGTTCACTGGTGATATAACATACCCTCCACCTACAAAAGAATACAAGTTATCACCCTTCAACTACTCTAGCCTACACTTCTACAAAACTTTCTACCTAGCAATTTTCATATGCCGAATAAACAATACCAGAAATCCTCTATACATGAATTAGATATTACAATGACAATAGTGAGGGAGAATGATTTTAGAATCAGTGACAGCTCTACTATTTTAATTTCAGATCAGAATAAAGATGATAAAAAGCAAAGAACATTATGATTCCAAATTACCATCTTTAAGTTTCACAGTATCATTTATTTTGAGGTAAAGTACAAGGCAAATAGAATAATGGAAAAGAAATATTTACTATTTCTACAGTTTAAGCATACATTACTTTTAAGGCAAGCACGCACATAGCCTTTCTGGGGAGGGCACTTCTTATGAAACACGGAATGATAAAGAATAACTGCGACAAAGAAAACCAAAGAAGTTACTTCCATTCAGAATGTGTGTGTGTGTGTGTGAAAATTTTCTTCCATAATTCACTACTACCATATGTCCCATCGTCTTCCCTCCTCCAATAACGCCGCAACAAGAGATCTCTTCGTTGCATTCCCCTGTAAAACATGTATGAAAAATTGAAACTTTTATTCTAAATAGACTGGTAGAACCTTGGGACGAGTAGTGGTACAATGATTGGCACTAAAGGCTTGGGTCTTTACCAAGGCAACCAATCACTAAATAGCTGTTTGTGAATAATGTCTGTGTGACCATCCAAGTGCTCCACCACATTCCCCTTGTAGAAACAAAAATCCCACCTGCATGCCAACAATTAATGTCTTTTAAGGACAATAGTAACAACTTCCATACTAAATATTACTAAAGCAATGTTGGTTTATAAAATTGTATCATAATCAAATTGCTTACTACTACAAATTAAACGTTTTTCTATTTGCAGTTCATTTAATTTTTTCTTTTCAATGGAAGAACCCTATTTCACCTAGGCCTATTGCCATGATCATTAGACATAAAATGGTACGATCTGTGCTCAATGTCCAGTTAAAAATTCTGCACGATCTTGTTACAGAATTTAGTAAAGATAAACTTGTTGATGGAATTTGGAGCCCTTTCTCACGTAATTCACAAGTTTTGGGGGAGAGTAAAGTGGGGAAGGCAATCTGACAATATGCAAGTGTGCTGTTATTTTGTTTGGTATTTATGACTGGTGTCATGAGCTTGATGAATTTTTGTTTCACCTGTGTTGGATAAAGTAGTCTTTTAATATAGTTATGACGATTAATTAATGCTTGCGTACCCTAGATGGGACATAAGAGGGACTAGTAAGCTTTATTTGGATTATAATCGTTTCTTTGCTCTGGTTTTTATTTGCTTGGCTTTTATACACTTTTCATTCTCTTGTAACGTCATAATTCCTTCTACATCCAATCACCGAATCTTAAGAATAACAATGATGATATAGTAAAATTTGATAGAAGTAACATGCCAATATGTTGTGATGATGAAATGCTACTTAAATCTATTTAAAAACAAAGTCGATGAGGAAAAATAAGAATGTCTTGCTAATAAAACAATGCCTCTGCTGGAAGACCACAATGCAACTAATGAACTTACTCTGATCTTGAAGGGCCAAGAGACATAAGAGTCTGGAAAATGGCTTCTGAAGTTCCATCAACCACACCAACAGCCATTATTGCAGGGTGATCATCCCATTTCTGGAGAAAGGACCATATTAAAAAAAAAAAATCATATTTCTACTCCAAATATAAAAAATAGTTACTGAGATCAAATTCTGCCAACCTTCCCACCAGAATCCCTGTCTTTTGCTTCCTTGAATAGTCGTAAACCTTCATTATGCAACCATAAAATCATTCATACCACTATTAACCAGCTCTAGTACTTATGTGAAATTTTAAAACATCTTTTACAAAACAATGACAACTCAAACAGCAGAAATAGAAACAAACATTTACCGTTTTGGCAGCCAAAGATTGTCCACGGTGAAGGGGCAATAACATCAGCAGAAGAAAGAGTCCAGTCGACAGAATTTGGGTGACTTCTACTGGAACACCCACTGAGTCTGAAAGGATGGTACCGTAAAAATAATCAAAAGATCAAGCATCAGCTATATCACCAAAACAGCTTAAACAACTGAGAATTTAAACAACTTGGAACTTTTTTATTGCAGTATAAATTAATCAGAGATCACATATACAAAATTAGATCACTCTACCTAAAGGATTGCCATCTCCTCTTAGAACAACCTACAGCATCATCTCCTCCATCGGGCGCACCCTATAAAGTTCACATTAATAACCTAATCCTTCATTTGAAACAGTTCCACCTCAGGCTTAAAACATTTCAGATCGCATACCTTTAACGATGCTTCATGGAAAGACTGAATCCACCTCGCCGCTTCTTCAGGACGGCTTGCTCCTAACTGCACAACACTCGCACTTAGCAATTCAACGGCATAACTTCAAATACAAAACTCGACATCCTAAACATAACAGCGACCTCACCTTTAACTGATCATTGTGATTTGAAGTGTTATAGAGAGTAAAAATGAAAAACACCTGCAATCAGCACAACGAATGAGCATCATGCACCAGCAGCATCGGTTACAACACATAATCAAAGACACTAGAAAAACCGAAAGAGTGCAATACTTTTCTGTTAACGCTCTCCCTCCCGTTATCCATGACTCGAATGCAGGAATCTACAATCGCACTTCTAACAGGATCCTGCGAAGAAAATTCCAGAGAAAGAGTTTCACATGTCACACTCGATCAAGCAGAGCGAAAACTATTAATCCAGAAACTTCTCCACCTTCATTCGCAATCGAATCGACGCAACTTGAATTCAAAAA
>Ga0214544_1012724_pt1 | contig 10724 bp, 4 predicted proteins | sample CNSS3metaG_FD_160074 | JGI IMG/M metagenome (GOLD analysis project Ga0214544, IMG submission 160074) | Root nodule microbial communities from cowpea collected in UCLA plant growth center, Los Angeles, California, USA - CNSS3 | ecosystem: Host-associated > Plants > Roots > Nodule | place: USA...
TAATCTATGCAATTTTAGAGGATAAAAAGTAAAATAGAAAACTAAAACTCATGCATACGTATGAACTAAAAATTATTGAATTGATATTTATAAGAATCAAAATAAAATAATTCTTCATTGTAGAAATCGAAAGGAAAAGTGTTTAAAACTATAAATGATTAAGCCTAAGTTAATATTACTCTATTATAACTAAAAGACAAAGAGATTAAAATTAACATGACTGCAAACATGACAGAACTATGATTTCTCAAGTAACATGAAAGAGTTCAGACATGAAGCAATTGCTAGCAAAAGGGCATTATGAAGTTTTGAAGTCAATCTTTTTCATTCTCCATTAAAAAAAAGTATATTAATAGTTCTTTTAATTTCTTCCTGATGGTAACTTAATTACCTGGTGCAGTGGTGCTTTAGGCATGAATACCATTATTTTAATTAATTTCATGTTAAGAAAAGAAATTAGTAGTTCAATTGATTTCTATTAATCTTATGTATAGTACTTGATATCCTTCCACGGAGTGAATAACAATGCAAGCATTAGCAAAGTCAATAAGCCAATAAGGCTCATAAAACCCAAACCCTGTTAAGAGATTCTCTAGTGTTTGATTTCCAAAAGCTGCATATCCAAAGCATCCACACAAGGCACAAACAGACAAATTATGATTAAGTAGAGCATGTTCATACAACTAACAAGGGCATCTTTCAGTCTTAATAGAAATGCAAAAATCCTCACCTCATATTTCTCCATTTCTTGTTTCCACATAACAGTGTCCCAGAAGTCAACTCCCACGACTCTGCAATACGTTCCCACTTTTAAATCGGTGTGCTTTTTCACGACTTCAGATTGCTAAAGTGAATCATTAACAACAAGTTAAAAAGACAAAATACAAAATGCCAAGAAGCAAAAGTACTGATCCATCACAAGGCAATCAAAAGTTTCAGGAAGTGGAAGTGGTTTAACACCTCTAACCTGCAAAACCAACAGAAAGATCAATGTAAGTTTGCATGATCATAAAGAGGCGTAGGATGAAAAGGCACTCCACCAAGTCTGCTATCAAGAAATGAGTGCAAAAAACTCTATAGAACTCTTTCTGGTGTCCCTGGAGAGAAAACAACATCAACTCCACACCTCTTCTTTTGTGCTTAGTTTCTCAATGCATTCAAATAAAAAAATTAAGTCCACAGTACAACCACCACTAATCACATCTCTACAAAAAATCAAGTTTCTTAACTTCGATGCAATTAGGAGATAAAACTATGATTCATTTTGTGGTCATGACAATAAGGAATCAAGATACAGGACACAAATGTATGAAACTATGCAACGAAAATATAAAAATGTTGCAATCCAAGCACCTTTAGCAACATCACATAAAGCTCACTCGATTCATCAAAGTCTCCTTTTCAACACTGTTGTTTGCCCACTGTACTTAACATCTAACCAACAAAAATGACGTAACCTAGAGGAGCAGAACCCTACAGATACAACATCAATATGAATTTCTCAAACATCAGGTATTTCTACTAAAATTGGGGAGGTGGAATTCAATAAAATCATCCAAAGAAACTCAAAATGTAAAACCATAAATCATCACTTACTTGACCAAAAAAAACCAATTCTCGAAGATGCAGAGTCTCTTTTCTCGTGTGAGCATCAGAGTCGAGACAGAGAGGGAACGATGATCGGTGCCGCTACGTGATGCCTCAGTCGAATGAAGGACGCACAATGTTTGGATTGGGACATTGTTCCTAGGTATCTCACAACTTGAAGCTGGTTTGGGAAGGGTGAAGGGTTTTGTGCAATGGCAAACGAAGAACGAAACAGTGAAGGTTTAGAAATGAAAAGGAGGGAAGGAGTGAAAAAAACAAGGGAAGGAAAAAAAAGAATCACAGATAACCTCCTCCAAATAGAATGAAAACCCCTGCTATTATTTTCATTTTAGATAATCTGTAAAATCATTCCAAGTAATGTTAATTTGTTGAGGTTTCTTACGACCTCGGCAAAATAACCTCTCCTAAAATCAAATTTTTTTGTAGTATAAATGGATATATATAATTCCTTACTGTATTTCTACATTTTTTTAATATCATATATTTCGACTAATATAAAAAAAATTGTTTCCGTAGGATATTTAGTTTTGACAAATTCCATACTTTACAATTTTTTAAAAATTTTACTATTAAATTTTAAATATCTTGAATTTTATGTTTTGAAATTTAAAATTATGTACTTTTATAATTTTAATATTCATATGCAAAACCCTACCTAACTTATAAGCTATTTTATAATTCTGGTGCAATTTATTTTTATAATAATGACATTTCAGCAAACATATAAATAGGTTAAAAAAGGTAAAAAAAAATTAAAATATCATTATCCTTTATATATATACCTTCTCAATTAATATCAAACATGCATGACAATCACAATTACGATCAGATTGCCTGTCACTTTTTAATTTTAGGGACATTTTTATCAATTTTTGCTTTTAGAAACCAACTTACTAGTACAATATATTTTCGGAAATAAATTATTTACTGTTTTATCAGACAAAATATTAAGCGAAAAGTTTAGAGCATGAGGTGTCGTAGTGTAGTTGGTTATCACGTCAGTCTAACACACCGAAGGTCTCCGGTTCAAGTCCGGGCGACGCCAGTATTCTGTTTTAAGTTTCTTTTTCTTCATTTAAACTTCCAAAATTTCATTTTCTACTTTTCATTTCCTCGCATAGTTACAGAAAGTTCAAGTGTAGCCAATAATTTAAAGATACAGAAAGTTTGTTTCTTTTTCTTCATTTCTCACTCTGAACTAAACTTTTATTTCATATTCTACTTTTCTTTTTCCTGAAATATGTTTTAAAGTGATAATGTAATTACTCACGATACTTTTAATAATTAAACTATGATTCAACTCTACTTCTTGGTCTTAAAAATGAAAATTGTCATATATATCTCTCTCGTGTTATGAAATAAAGCGAATAATATAGAGAATGACGACAAATAATAGAGAAGAGAAGAACAAGAGAGAATAGAGAATGAGAGAATAGGGAGCAACTCATCTGTATCTTATTATTAATAATTGATAGGAAGAGTCCTATTTATATATACAACATGTATTCCATGAAGGAAACAAAAATCAACGTATACAAATATGTACATAAAGAGTAATGAATCATATGAGTATCAATCATATGAGTAAATGTATCAAATCAATGGACAATCATTAATTCATTAATTCATAACATCTCGAAGGATTTAGCTTTTTCAACCACAATAATCTATAACAATATATAAAGGGAATTTTCTTTTTGTGTCCACATTTCAAAATACTCATTTTACCTTTTAAATATAATAATTTATTAAATTTTTAAAAATTGACCGTTACTTTTACAAGATTTTTATAAAATCGGAGGTCTCTGCTTCTTCTCTTCGTCTTCATTTATTAATGGTTATTCTTTCATTTGTTATCATATATTTCACTTCATTTTTAATAAATTTAATTTTAATTTATATATTAACTTAATAACATTACAATATTCACCTACTAATATAATAACACACATATTTAAAGAACGCATACACACAAACGCGATAGCGCCTGTGTGTACGCTAGTCTTTTTAAAGGATATATAATCCGTATTTTTCCTTTTATTCACATGTTGTTTACATGATCTTGATCTTTCTTCTCTTTATGCAGTTGCTGTAGTTTCTTCAAGAATCAATTTTTGAAATATTTGGATATTTAGAATAGAATTATTAAAAAAAATAATGATTATATTTTAATAATATAATATGTATATTTTAATAATATTATTATAATTATATTTTAGTTAATAATTAAATCTAAAAATTATATTCAATTTATAATTAAATATAATAATTTATAATTTATTTTCAAAAATAACTAAAAAAATGTTAATTTCAATAAAAATCAGTATAATATTATATAAAAATTAAATTGTGTCTCAATTTGAAAGGAATAATTTTTTTATTTTAATAAAAATTGAGAGTGAACATAAATAACGAATATAAAGATTAAATTGAAGAAAAGAAAATGAATTGACATGTGACTCTAACATTGACACGTGATACGATACTGACTTGACATGTGGACAATTTCTTTTAAGTTAAAAAAAAATAAACATTAAAAAAAAATTAGGAACTAACACATGACATGCATTGTTCACAAGCATTAACTATTTAAACATCATTTACAAAAATGATCAAATTGACAAAAAAATGACTAAAATTAGAACCTAATTGAATGTACACAAAAAAATGAACAAATTGAACAAACTTGACGAAAATAGAAACCAAAAGAGTATTTAAGTCTAAAAAGATTATACGATACATATTTTGTGGAAGTAGGTCAACATGTCTACTTGCAAATAGGAAGTTTCCTAATACATGCCCAAGTACTATTACTTATTAGGTTGTAAGTAGGAATGTCAAAAAAAATTGTACCCGCGGGTATCCGTGGATAAAACCCGCAACGGGTAGGAAATGAATATTGTAAATGGATACCCGCGGATTGTTGGGAATAGTCCAAGTGTGAGTCAAAGTCCCACATTGGATAGAAAAGACAAAGTTAAACACTATATAATAATAAAGACCCATAACAACATTGCCTTAAGATTTTGGTGTAAAACTGGTGTCAAATGCCTTATAAGTGTAATACTAATGTCATATAACTCATATATAACCAAACCATATGAGAAAAAAAAATATAAACCTAACAATGGTATCAGAGCCGATGATTCGGAGTGACTGACCGCATAACCATAACCAAAAAGGGGTCACTCATACACCTGAAGGAAAATATATCCATATATACTCATACCCGTGGTAAGACCCACTAAATTTAAATAATTAAATAAATAATTATTTAATAAATGTGGGTGTGAGAAACCTTTATGACATTAAAGGTTAACCTTCATGATGTGGAAAAGTACTTGTTCAAGTGGTTAAGAGTATTTAGGTTGTGTGAGAGGACTTGGGTTCGAGTCCTAAGTATGCCAATTGTGTGTTATTTAATTCAGTATTATTTTTATAATATAATATTCTTGATCTTGTTGAGTGATAATATAATCATAAAATTATATTAATCATCAAGAAACATGAATTGGCTTGGTGGTTTAGCATTGATTCGGCATTGGCAAGGTGGTGGCTTTAAGCCTTGGAGAACCTAAATCAAAACTTTATTTTTGCTAAATTTCGTTTTGGCAAAGAGGGGAAGGGGTAGAAACCCTAGCAGCTGCGTGAAGGCAACCTATAATGGTCTTGAATGACACTTATCACAAGCAATTTCGTTTTATGCCATTAAACCATAATTAAGACCCAATTAAAAGGCTAATTGTGAGAGAGAGGAGGGTTTTGGAGTCTGCTCAATGAAGGGCTGGACAGCGGGAGAGCTTGAGGAATTGTTGGAATCAAGGAAAGAACGCAAGCATTTCATTTTAAGCGAAGGAATTCCAGGTTAGGGGAGTTTCTATTGATTGTTCGATGTTTTTTTATTCATTGTTGATTGAATCGTGATGTATGCGGGGTTGGGATTGCAATTTACGTGAAAATCAGAGATGAAATCGGGTTTCTGGAATTTTTCTAGAAACTGCCTAGCGGGTCGTGTGTGACCGCCAGGCGACACATGCACCAGACCCAGTTTTTGGGTATCAACTATGAACCGCCTGGCGGCAGAGGATGAACCGCGAGGCAGCACGAACACAGTTACACTGTTTTTTTTGGCCATTTTTGATAATTTTGGGGTACCTGTGATGTAGCCGTGATGTCTGTATGTTCGAATGTGAATTTTGATGTTTGATGGACTTTGCTTATGCTTATTATGTTGCAAGGCATGACTTTTGATCTGAAATTGGGTGTTGGGTTTATGTTGGGAGACAAAAATAATGGTGCATGATATAAGTACATGATTGGCACTATTTTGTTGAAAATGACGCTATTATGAGCAGAGTACCTATGTGCTACCATGTATGATCTTGTTGGAATGTTGTGTATATGCGTACATTGAAAGATTCTGGAAAATAAGTAAACCTAGACTTGGGTGATGGAACCATTCGAAATTTTTGGACTATAAAGTGTGCGTAAGTAGTTAAACAGACGTTGTTGTTCATATAAGAATTGTTTATGCATGTACGTGATCTGTGTTGTGATGGGCATGGATTATAATGAAAGAGGGTTAAAACGGAGAAGATTATGGACTAAGGGTGGTGTGTGTAAAATAATTATGGTATGTAATCCATTGTGTTGACTGTAAATAAAGTGTGGTATGTGAAAATAGGGATTCTAATATAGCGGTAATGGGAAACGATTATGGGATCAATTGGTGTGTGAAATATGGGTTGGTGTGCTGTGATGTATAAATATATATTGGTTGTTGCAGTGAGATAATTGTCTTTTTTCGATTAGGTAACATTGGTATGTGAATTGGTAGGAGATATCTTAGTATTCATCTGTTGAAGTATGTGACTTGTATTCTTGAGCGTGTTACAACATGTTTTAAAGTAGCGCTTGTAAAAGAATGTGGTTTTTGACATGAAAGTATTGACTCTTTGCCTTGACAAAGATGTGTGCATAATGAAAAAGGGATTGATGGGATACATATTTGTGTGATGTTAACTAATTATAGAATATGTCTAGGAAATCATGTTGTGTTAAAATTTCAAGTGTTGTATGTTATGGGTCTGTTAGGACCTGTTTTTAGGTGCCAAAAACCAGTAGCATTACGTTACTGGTATGGCGCCTGGCGGCATGAGCGAGCCGCCAGGTGGTAGGACCTTCAATCGGTGGCAGTGGCCACTGTTAACACAGCGCGCCTGGCGGTAAGGATGGTTCCGCCAGGCAGAATCGGTGCAGCAGGAGACCTGGAAGAAGACAGGCGCCTAGCGACACAGGGTGGAAGCGCCAGGCGGCGACGATGTCAGAGGCGCCGGGCGGCAAGATGGTGTCCGCCAGGCGGTGACGATGCAGTGTTGATTTTGCAGGCGCTTGGCGCCTGGCGGTGTGTGATGCCCGCTAGGCGGTCTGGAGCTAAATTTCGCTTAGCGGCGTGAGATGCGCGCCAGACGGTTTTGGTCCAGTGATGGTGCGCGAGGAAAGTTTTCTACCCCACTTTAGGGGATGTTCATGATGCGATGCTTTGGCTGGGGGCCCAGTTACGAGTGCATCTTGTATTGGGGTAACACGTGACCACTCTAGGTTGTAGCCTGATGGTTTAGGAAGTTCAGTGGAGTGTGCGGGTTGTGGCTCGTACGGCGAGGTTTCAGATGATTGCCCTCTTCAGTGGATTCTGATAGAGATTTGGTAGTCTGGAAACAACTACAAACTTAGGTTTGTTTTGGGGAACTCCACTTGGTGTCATGATGAGATGTTGTGGCAACGTTATTCCCACGTGTGGACTATCAGGTGGTGGCCTGTAGTCGGAGGGGCGAGTGGACACTCGTACAACAAAGATCGATCATTTATCTCACCTAAAGGGTATATAAATGATAGACGTCTAATGCAAGTGCTGGAAGTGGAGAAGTAAGGAAAAAGGGAGAAGAATACTAACCCAGGGTTTTAACGTTGAGATGTTGTGTTTAATATTATTTTTGTTTGGTTTTATTTACATGAGCTCACCCTATTTGTGTGTGCTTGGCGATGATCATGTAACTTGTTACATGGGAGCAGATGTTGATGCAGGTGAGCATGCAGATGTGTAGAGACGGAGTGGGGATCATGACGAGATTATTTACTCAGTTTTAATATGGTTTACTTTTGTAATTTTCTTTTATGGTTTGGTTTTGTAATGACTAAACACTGTGATTTTATTTACTATGGAAGCAATGTTGAACTTTTAATTTTTCCGCGTTTTTGGGAAATTACGAGAATAAATACGATGTTTTATAAAAATTATTTCTTATTTATTTTTTAATAAGTAATTTCCGGCTAGGACGTTACACCCGCTATACTCTAATTTAAATTAAAAAAAAACATGATTAAAACATTAATATATTGATCTTGAATGAGTTATTACTTATCAATAGGTTTTAAAAAATCTTCATTTCTTTGTAAACTTTTACACAACAATATTTAAATGAGTTATTTGGATTTTCTTTGAAATTTATGAATATTATGCATTGTTTTTTATTTGAATTAATGGTTAAATATATTGTTAAAAATTAAATATTTATTTTGTAAATACCCACTGGTACCCGTGGATATCCGTGTATATTAAGAAAAATAAAAAATATACGGATACCCATATAATAGGGTACGGAGGAGCTACTATCCGTACCCTACCCGCCCCGTTGACATCCCTAGTTGTAATTGCTATCTTATTGGTTTTAGCCATTTAGGTATTCAAAATTTGCAAGCCATTTACGTTATTTAGAATTTATTTGAATATGTTCTTGAATACATTCCAGACGTGAGCAAAACTCATACGGGAGAAGAATATGGTTTGTGGGTTCCTTTTATTGAAACTTTGTGTCTATTTATTTTTTGTTTTTAATTAGTCAAGGACTCTCTTACCTTTGAAAATCATCCCATTACCTCATTGAGAGTTAGTTACACCTACAAATGATATAAATATTACAATTGCATTAACTTCATTAGTTGCATATTTCTATGCGGGTCTTTAAAAAAAAAGGATTAGCTTATTTTAGTAAATACATCCAACCAACTACAATCCTTTTACCAATTAACATATTAGAAGATTTCACAAAATCCTTATCCCTTAGTTTTCAACTTTTCAAAAGTATATTAGCTAATGAATTAGTAGTTATTGTTCTTGTTTTTTTAATATCTTTAGTAGTTTCTATGTCTGTCATGATCCTTGGATTATTCTCAAGTTAAATTTAAACTATAATTTTTGCTACTTTAATTGCAACTTATATAGGTGAACCCATTGAAATCCATCATTGACTAATTTTCTAAATAATAGTCTTTTTTGTTTAGCAATCCATTGAAGAATGTCTTAAAAGGCGATTGTCGATGATATAACCAGTAAATATGTTTCGCCTCATGTGAACATATTTCATTATTTAAGAGGAATTTCACTTACTTATTTTTTTAGTCTAAGTAGCTACAACATTTGCTATTACTTTTTATTATCATCCTACCATTATAATCTTTTACTTTTGTTCAATATATAATGACTGAAGTTAGATTTGATTGGTTAATTCAATCAATATATTGATGATAGGGGCAAGTACGATGGTCGTAATGATGATTCTATATGAATTTTTTTAAAGATTTTAAGGATAAGAAATAAAAAATAGTAAAAATAATAATAATAATTAGAATATTTATTTTAAACTTTAAAAAATTTATTATATCTTAAGTCTTGAACTTATTTAACAATTAAAGTTTTATTCACTTAAAAAGGAAAAAAAATGTAATTATTACGTTGAGTTTGATAATTAAAAATTTATAATATTTTAAAAAATTATTAATTATAATCTCAAGGATAATATTTATTTGATAATTAAAATTTATGTTCAAATATTTTTTTTAAATATTAAAAATTAAAAATTAAAAAATATTAACAAAACATAAGGTTTTTTAAGAATACGACATTCTTATTTTTTTTTCATTTTAAATGAAAATAAACTAGTCTTTGTCGAGTTTATAAAACAAATTAAATTGTTTTCTCAAATAATTTTTAAAATAAAAAATTAAATTACTTTTTCAAATAATTTTTAAAAATTATATACCTATCTGAGATAAATAGAAATAAGGTCAATTTTTATCGAATCTAAATAAACATAAATATTTTTTAAAAAATAAATATTTTAAAATTTATATTAATTTTTTCTTCCTTATGTTTTATATGTCGTTTTGTTCACCGTCCGTTGTAATTTTAGAGTGGATAAATTTTGTATAAATTCTTAAAGTTTTGTGGTTTTATTAATTTGAACCTATCACTCTATTATTTGATTTTGAAGGGTTGTGAGTTATGGAAAGCATTGGATTGAGTATTTAAATGATTGTTTTTCACTTTCACACTCTTTATTTTTCTTTTTCGTAATTTGTAATGTAAACACAAAAATTAAAACAAGGTAAGGTAACCTTCTAAATTTAATGGGCACTTGTCTATATAGACAAATACAATGGATAAGTTTGGCATTTTGTATTTGGGGTTGATTTAAGGTGAAAATTGTACATATGGATCGATTTATTTTATTTTCAGGTGCAGTCGTCCAAAACGATTTTGCAATTTATTTTTTCTTGAAAAGAATAAAGTTCTATGAGTTCTAATGACTTTATCTTCTAATATATTAAAATCATAACGAGTTCTGACGACTTCATTTATCTGATATACTGAAATCTTTACTTTTCTAATACATAAAACTGTCATGACTCATTTGATTTTTCAAAACCAACACCGAAATACAAAAAAAGAAACCCTTAAAGTCTATATCATTGATTTATTTTGATTACATCTTATCCGTTTATTTTTATATTGTTGACGCAGTAACATAAAACTTTAATTAATTGAATTCTACAATGTACTTACGATTGATTCTGTAAAATATTGAATTTCCCTAATAAAATGTCTTATTGTATGGATCTACAGCATAAAAGATATAAATTAACATACAACTTTTTTTAAAAAAAAAGTAATAAATATTAAAAATTAACACTTAAGAAAAAGAAATGTGTTATTGGGGTAATTTTTATAGGTCATTAATAAAAAGTTGAAAATGTTGCGATGATAAGGACTAATTTGC
>Ga0214544_1012725_pt1 | contig 10724 bp, 10 predicted proteins | sample CNSS3metaG_FD_160074 | JGI IMG/M metagenome (GOLD analysis project Ga0214544, IMG submission 160074) | Root nodule microbial communities from cowpea collected in UCLA plant growth center, Los Angeles, California, USA - CNSS3 | ecosystem: Host-associated > Plants > Roots > Nodule | place: USA...
ACAAATATTGGTATACTAAGGCAAGCTGCAAGGTACTGGTAAAGCTAAGTAAGGATGAATAAAGAAAAAGAATGCATGAGGATCTGCATTACTGCTCTGAGACTTTCTAAGAAGGATCTCGTCCAGTGGAAAGAATGAGATACAACTGTGGGAAATTAAAAAAACCCTATCATTGAGCAAACTCTCCAACTATCAAAACTGATGCCCTTTCAAATTGGTTATCTCCTCTCTATTGTAACTATCCCCCTTTTTCCAAATTCTTTATTCAGCTAATCACAGCAGCGTTGGAGGTCTCTAATTTGGCCCATGTAGACCTTCTACGGTATAGAATTTATTAATTGGGGGCATAACAATACACCCCTTCAAAATATTTACATTGCCCTCAGTGTGAAAGACCGGGAATTGCTTCTTATGACACTGAACAATTATCAAGAATCCTCTCAAGTGGGCAGATCACACCAATGAACGGGACTTCTACTTTCCTGAAGGACAATGATGGGCAACGGGGACAGATTCAGGGGTGACTCATAATTCCAAGTCATCTATCAAAGAAGAAGGAAGAGGTTTGAACCATAGTGGACTCTCTTTAACAATGATACAGGGAAACCTGGGTGAACAGAGCACACACTACTGGCAGGAAGCAGCTTGTATTGGCAAGTTACTGCATTTTTTCCTTTTACATTTGATGAGAACCATAGTATCGTACACCCAACTTCTCAAACTTTTACTCACCAAGTGTTTTATTTAGTAAAGGTATAATTTGGTCTATATCTTGTCGATGTGAGATTGAGATCTTCAACACAAATAGACTTTGATACTATCTTAGAAAATAAACTTTAAACATAACTGAACCACAAAATTTTGACTTGTAAAGTGGGGTTTACACCCACTTATATGTTATAATTTGATCATATGTTTAGTTGATGGGGGATATTGAACACATCCCCTCATGCTAGAGAATGGACATCTCAAGTATAGGACTAGATATTTGTGGGTAGTTCGATAGTGGCGTAATAGCAGATGACATGATAAGCTCAACAACCCTTGTTAGAATAGGCTTTTATGGCAAGAAAGTGACTTTAAATTTAACATCACAAAAATCAGATTGTAAAATAAGATTTTTACCCACTTATATACTATAATTTGGTCACATCACTTCCCATAGCCTAATGGATCTTATAGATGTCATGTCACTCATACTTGCATGGTCAGTTGTGATATGTCTTTGTAATTGAGATAGCTCATTCGAAGTTAGGAATTGTTATCCCCGAGTGCTCTAGATAACCTACGTTTAGGAGAGTTGATGTATCTAACATACTTAGGCATATATTTAGATTTAGTTTAATACTTTCATTATTTTTAGCCTATAGTTGTGTATATATAGACCCCCTAAATCAATCAGAAAATACAATTATTCCATATTTTCTTGTCTAATCTTTAGTACGACGAATCTCTGCAAGGCTTACTCCTTTAGGAGATAGTTAGTCAAAAGAAAGAAACCATGAAAGTCATCAATATGTAACCATACACTCTTTTATGTAATTACAATAGCACATAACAAGATAAAAGGGCATTTAGATAGTGTCTGTGGAAGGAAAAGATAAAATGGCATCCGCAACTCCAGACATTGTTTAGAGTCCCTACCACGTAAGAGGATAGCTTATTTAGTCCATATTTTTTGCACAAGTACATTCTTTTACTCCATAACCGTCCAGTTATTTACTATTAAAAACTATTCCATTTACACAATACAGAATTATTTTCAATGACAAATTTATACTTCAATTCAATGTCAAATAAGCCAAAGAAAAATTCAAATAACATAAAATAAATTTTCCTCTGTTATTACGTGGCCCCCTATATATTAGGCCGCTTTTCAAATAACATCAACAATGGCAAGAAGCCTAGAAGGAAATTACGACAATTAAGAATAGGTTTTCTGTTTTACACTTCTTCTCACATTTGAAATCCATTAACTAAGCTAGTGTGTGTGGATTGGTTTGTAGAAGCCGGAGGTCACAGGTTCAAATTAACATGCCACCACTGTGTGAAGTTTAACTTGACACCATATACTGGGATAGTAACCCTTCTGAATATACATAACAAAGAGAAAAATAAATTGTTTGACAGAGTATGAGAATTACATTACTTCTCCTAGATCTTATCCAAAACATACAACCATTCACCAAGAGTGATCAACTAAACATGAAGCCCAATGTTAAAAATACATTACCTTTGTCTCGCACAATTCGTCGTGAAATTTCATTCAGAATCTCAGCAACGTGTGAATCACTTAACATAGAAGCTCTTCTTAGCTGAATTAAATCAGCTACCATGTCAGGATTGAATGGTTTCTCATTTAGAGCATAGCGGATATATTTGCGCAAAATTTCTTCCAAACCAAAACCTGTCTGCATGTGATATACAGCTGTTACTTAAAATCATATGACACATATGCACAAGCACACAAAAGTTATCAGGTCAAGTAAAAAGAAACTGTTTTTTCCCATGAGATTTTCCCCAGCAAGCAAATGGAAGGCAAGGAAATATTTCCTGACCAAGACTGATAGTAAGATCCTTCACATTCGAAAACTCCAAACAATTTCACCTTGGCATGTATCATGCTTAGGGATGAAACAAGCACCAATAATTTATTTTTTCTAGGGTCATACAAGGAAAAATGTAATTAGTTAGTCTGTGAAGTATAAACAATATTATCAGGATAAATTAAAAGTTTGCCATTATTTTACATTACAAGAACAGCATTTACCGTCAACCAGATGGATCATTGCTCACATTAATTTTGTAAACTAAAATATAATACCAACTAATGAAGAATGGACTCCGGGCAGATGATAAGGCATGCACAAAAAAACCAAAACCTATAACAGAAAACAGTCATTAAAGAGACATCTCAACCTTGCACGTTTAAGACATGAGAGAAAACACAATGTCTCTAATGTTTCCATTGCAATCCCGATATGAAATGGTAAAATTGAAGGAGTAAAAGTGACAGTAGAAGATAAGAATGATGCACCACACCTTGTCCTGAATTTGGACGATAGCTTCATGCGTAACTTGGTCTCTTCCGTTCTGAAATAAATCATCCAACGACTTGCACAAGGTGGCGTTTTTACTGACCTGGAAATGAAGGGGAACATAAAAAGTTAGTACAAGGCGCAAAGGTGAGACAGAAAAAACGGTGGATTGGAGGGAATAACGAGTATGAGAGACCAGTCTGCGGCGTTTTGCTTTGGGAGAAGAAAACTTTTTGACAGTCTTGACGAAGGCAATGACGAAAGTGAGAGAAGCGTAAGCGAGAGGAATAGCGAGAATCCAAGGGAGAGAGGTGGGACCCACTCTGGGCCCGGGAATGGCTTGGGTGACGGAGCCGGTGAACTCGACGAGGTCCAAAGCCTTCTCCTGAATCCAGGGCAGCTCCTCCTCCACTTCTACTTCCACTTCCTTCTCTTTCTCTTGGTTTTTGATGGAATTGGAAGTGGCGTTGTTGTTTGAGTTTGGCGTTGCCGAGCACGTTCCGGAGTTTGAAGAAAGTGAAAACGGTGGGTGTCGTGGAGTGAGAACAGTGGGAAATGCCAAAGTTGTGCATTTTGTTAACTGAAAAGGGATTGCGGAGTGTTTTCTGGGAGGGAGAAACCGAGAAGCAATGGAACAAGAAGTAAAAGCCATTGTGTTGTGGCAAAACTCAATCCTCGTTGTGTTCTGCCTTCGCCACTAGGTTGCTTCCCCTTTGTCCCACCTAGGCTGCTCTCTTTAGGTTTAATTCTATTTTCCGCATTTTATTAACTTGGCCTCATTCCTCCATTCTCTCCTTTTAATTCTAACTAAATTAGAGTAGGATTATATTAATGAACTTGAGAGAGTATTGAAAATTTCCCATGACATATGTTTTTCTTATTGATAATTAAACTAAATCACCAAATACTAATCTAAAATAAGATAGAAATTATAATTAAGAGAAATTCATCTCCCTAGGTCATGTTTTTAAGTCTTGCACCTTTTTTTTTCTCTTGTTTTATTCATAGATCATGTTAGTGGTTGGATTGGTATGAAAAACATTAGAATAAAAATGAAAGAAAACAGTTGAAATATATAACATGGGATTTGGTATATTCTATATATATATATATATATATATATATATATATAACTAATGAAAATGAATAACAAAATATTACTAAAATGATTAAGACAAAAGTACTCTACATTCTATATGTTCTAGACACTAGAAGGTCTAATTAAACTTAACATTATTAGATATTCTTTAATAGACATTCTTTTTATTAGATATACATTCTTTTATATTTTTCATATTATAATTTAGGCTTAATATTAGAATAGAATATATTTCTGTTTTGATTTTTTCCCTCTGTTATAACAGAATGGGATTCTGTCTTGCCAGCTGTAATATTTTGCTTTTTGACCTAGACAACTGTTGAACAAAGGTAGCTACTATAAATATTCCCTTTATGTTCCTTGCATTCGATGCATTGAATACCTTTTAATCTTTTAATCTAAGATGGTATCAGAGCCTTCTTTTCCGGTTGGATACCCAAACTTTTTTTTAAATGGCTTTAAATTGCCTTACTTACTTCATCTCAGAATGCTACCAATTCTACCTGGATCCCTGATTTCGATGCCTCGTTTCATGTTACTGGTGAATCTCAGAATATCCATCAGTTGGGTCATTTTGACGGGCCAGACCAAATTTTTATTGGAAATGGTCAAGGTTTGCCTATTACTGATTCTGGTGTTTCCTCCTTCTTGTCCCCTCTTAACTCCACTGTTGCTTTAAAATTAAACAATTTACTTCATGTTCCTTCTCTTACCAAAAATTTATTGAGTGTTAGCAAGTTTGCCCAAGACAATTGTGTTTTCTTTGAATTTCACTATGATCATTGTCTTGTTAAATCTCAGGGAACAAATGAAGTTTTACTTCAAGGTGTTGTTGGTGTTGATGGGCTATATTGCTTTCCCAACCTCAAGCTCCATCCACTGTCTACCTTGTTGTCCTCTTCTGCTGCACCACCTTCCACTTCTGCAGAGTTGTCCTTTAGTTCTCCTTCTGCTTTTAAGACTAATGATGTAAATAATGTAGTGATGACCCCTAGTCTCCCCTCTTTGTGGCATTCTAGATTGGGCCATCTTCACTCTCATGTTCTTAAACTTGTTTTACATCAGTGTAATGTTTCCTCTTCCAATAAAAATGTTCCTGAGTTTTGTTCGTCCTGTTGTGTAGGAAAGTCTCATCGACTTCCTTCCTCTGTTTCTACCACTGTTTATACTACGCCATTGGAATTATTTTTTACAGACTTATGGGATCCCTCTCACATTCCTTCCCATTCTGGATATCTCTACTATGTTTCATTTATTGATGCATATTCACGATTCACCTGGATTTATCCCTTAAAATCGAAAGTTGAGACACTTACTATTTTTCAACAATTTAAAGCTATGGTTGAACTTTAATTAAACTCAAAAATTAAAAGTGTCCAATCTGATTAGGGAGGGGAATTCAAACCATTTATTGCTTTCCTAAATACCTTTGGCATCACTCATAGGTTAATTTGCCCTCATACTTACCACCAAAACAATGTGGTTGAACGGAAACATAGACGTATTGTCGATTTGGGACTTACCCTCCTTCATCATGCATCTTTGCCTCTTGCCTTTTTGGACTTTGCCTTTCTTACTACAGTTTATCTCATCAATAGATTACCTACTGCATCATTAAATTTTAATACTCCTTTTACTATTTTATTTCAAAAACAACCTGATTACATGTTCTTGAGAACCTTTAGGTGTGCTTGTTTTCCATTTCTCCGTCCTTACAATGCTCACAAACTTAACTTTAGATCATAGGAGTTTGTTTTTCTTGGATATTCTTCATCTCACAAAGGTTATAAATGTCTCTCCTCTTTGGGTAAAATCTATATTTCCAAGGATGTGATTTTCAATGAACACAGATTTCCTTATTATGATATTTTTCAACAACAACCTATACTCGTCTCTTCTCTCTCACAATACTTTACCCTTAATCTAGATCTATCACCTCTGTCCCCCACCCCTCTTATGCCTCCAACTTTTGTTTCAGCTGTAGGTTCCTCACACCAGTCTCCTGTATCTTCTCATACTGGTCCCCCTCCTAATCCAAATCCTGATTTGTTTGTGTCACCTATTGTGTCACAACCTACACCCCCTACTCCCCCTTCTCCTGAGTCCAGTGCTCATATTGAACCAGTTCCCAACATTATTAATAATCACCTTATGCAAACTATATTCAAATCAAGCATTCATTGTCCTCGGATTCATCCTTCTTTATTGTTGGCTCATACTGAACCCAAAGGAATTAAACAAGCTCTATCTGATCCAACTTGGTTTTCTGCTGTGCAACAAGAGTATTTTGCATTATTAAAAAATCACACTTGGGATTTAGTTCCCTTGCCCCCTGCTCGACAAGCAATAGGGTGTAAATGGGTGTTTAAAATAAAAGAAAATGTAGATGGATCCATCAACAAGTACAAGGCTCAGTTAGTTGCTAAGGGTTTTCATCAAGTCCCTTGCTTTGATTTTCATGACACATTCTCTCTAGTTGTTAAGCCTATTACTATTAGAATTGTCATTGCTCTTGCTCTATCTAATCATTAGGAGTTGTTTCAGTTAGATGTCAACAATCCTTTTCTCAATGGCCTTCTCGAAGAGACAATTTATATGATTCAACATCCTGGATTTGAGGTTGCTGATAAATCTCTTGTGTGCAAATTGAATAAAGCTCTTTATAGATTGAAGCAAGCAGCACGCCAATGGTTTGACAAACTCAAAACTACTCTCACTCAGTTTGGTTTTCAGGCTAGTAAATGTGATCCATCCTTGTTCATCTACAAGCAGCACTCTCAAATTGTTTCTCTTCTGGTTTATGTGGATGATATCATCATCACCGATAACACTTCTTCTCTCATCCAACAACTTATTACTCAGCTTCATTCTACCTTCCCTCTCAAAGACCTTGGTCAGCTGGAGTATTTCTTGGGAATTGAGCTTAAGCACTTACCTGACAGGTCCCTTCTCCTCACTCAAAGCAAATACATTCGCGACCTTCTTCACAAGACCAATATGGCTGCAGCTCATCCTATTTCTTCACCTATGGCCTCTTCCTACAAACTCTCTAAAACCACTAGTGACTTATTTCTAGATCTATAGTTGGGGCTTTACAGTATGTAACTCTTACTAGGCCTGATATCTGCTTTGCGGTTAATAAAGTTTGTCAATTTATGGCCAACCCTCTTGATACTCATTGGATGGCAGTTAAAAGAAACCTCATATATCTCAAAGGTACTTTGTCTCACGGCCTTCTCATGAAACCTGTTACTATTGGGCAACCTTTCATTATCACAGCTCTGTGTGATGTTGATTGGGCTTCTGATATTAATGATCGACGCTCCACATCTGGCTCTGCCATTTTCTTAGGCTCTAATTTGATCTCATGGTGGTCTCGCAAGCAACCGGTAATAGCTAGATCTAATACCGAGGTTGAATATCGCAGTTTAGCTCAAACCACCGCTGAACTAACTTGGATTCAAGCTCTGTTATAGGAACTTCAGGTTCCTTTCTCTCCTCCTCGTCTTCTTTGTGATAATCAAAGTGTTGTCGCCATTGCGCATAATCCTGTTTTCCACAATCACACCAAACATATGGAGATCAATGTCTTCTTTGTCAGATAAAAGGTTTTGTCCAAGCAGCTTCTTGTTTATCATATTCCAGCTTTAGATCAATGGGCAGACATTTTGACAAAGCCTCTCTCTCAAGCCAGATTTTCTTTTCTTCAAGGCAAACTCACTATGCAATGTTTATCTTCCAACCCTCCACCTTGAGTTTGAGGGGGGATATTAGAATAGAATATATTTCTATTTTGATTTTTCTCCTTCTATTATAACAAAATGGGATTCTGTCTTGCCAGTTGTAATATTTTGTTTTTTGACCTAGACAGTTGTTGAACAAGGGTAGCTACTACAAATGCTCCCTTTATGTTCCTTGCATTCAGTGCATTGAATGTAATGAAGAAACCTTTTAATCTTTTAATCTAAGACTTAAATACCTCTTTGGTCCACATTTTCACATAGTTTGTTGCGGTTGATCCTCATTTTTTTGGAATGTTTAAAATGGTTCTCATTTTTGAAATTTGTGTTTAATTTGGTTCTTTTATGTGACGTCATTTAAATAAGTAACGGAGCACTGTACAGGTGACACTGTTTACATTACATCTACCATTTTTTAATTACGTGGACTGTTTGTGAACAGAGTGACGTGGACAAATGAGTTTTATAATTAGGGATTTGGGGAAAACCCTATAATTAGGGATTTTGGGAGTAGGAGAGGAACAAATTCTCTTCATAGTTGCTACTTCTGCATGTTGGTAACAACTTGAATGTTCGATGAAGTGATGGTGCTATCTCCTCAGAAAATGTAGAGGATGCATTTGACTATAGGAAAGATGAAGACACTGATTAATACAGAAGGAAAATTTTCATCCATGTATTTAGGTATAACATTGAATTAGCCTTGTCTAATGAAGAGACATGGAAAAATTCGTAATAGACCAAAGCCTATATACAGTAAGGTTGTTCTCTATTGTGTCCATGTCAATCTGTAAGATTGTTAGCAATTTTAGGGACTTTGAAATACCAAATGGAAAAGATGAAAAGGTTGTTGGAGTTTGGCACGAGAGAGAAGCCTACAATGAAGTTTTTGTTGGGAGAGAAAATGGTTCTGTTTTGAGATGATTGCCATGAAGAGTTTGAGATGTTGAAGGATGAGAATTGATGTTGGGAGAAAAAGGGTTGAAGATTGAAGAGGAAGAAGAAGAAGGTGAGGAGAGACATGGTTTCAATCCCAAATCCCTAATTACAGGGTTTCCCCAAATCCCTAATCCCTAAATTAAAACTAATTTCTCCACTTCACTATACACGTAATAAACAAAATGGAAGACGTAATATAAACATTGCCACTTGTACGGTGCTCCGTTACTCATTTAAACGTCGTGACACAAAATGACCAAATTAAACACAAATTGCAAAAATGAGGACCATTTTAAACATTTGAAAAAAATAGGACCAACGACAATAAACACTATGAAAATGGGGACCAAATAGGTATTTAAGCTTATAATTTAAAATCAATACATTATGTTAAAAGAAAAAAAAAACATAGGATGAATCCATAATGTTCTTAAGCATATATGATCATGCATTTATAACTAAGAAACACAAAAAATTAGGCCTAAGTTGATTACATTCAAAACAAATGCATAATATTGTAACTAATAATATCTAATGATATCTTAACTATGTCTAACATTCACCCTCAAGTTAATCCATATAAATGATATGTATCAAGTTTGTTACAAATATAATTAATTTTAGATCTTCATAAAGACTCAATGAAAATATATGCTAATTGATACGTATGTCATTTGAGCCCTTCACCCACATGTTGGCCTTGACCCTCTTCGAAACTAAACCCTATATTTTTAACCCACTCAAAAGGGGTATTTTCTAAAGCCCCAACCCCTTAAACCCCATGTAAAGTGGGTTGGGATAGGGTTAAGGTGGGGCTGGCCCTAAAACTAAATTAATTTGTTCTCTCTCTTTCGTTTCACTCGTCCAAATTTTGATTCTCTCTTCCACGACGGCACGAAGGGGCACACCTCCTCCATCATCTTTGAGTGTTGTGGACTCCTTTTTCTTCTTTTCTTCATCATCTTTGAGTAGTGACTGTGCTTCCAAAAAGTGCAAGGTTGACCTCAATGATGTTTTCTCCTTAACCTATTGCTCCAATTCATATGATCCTTGCTTAAATGGGTTCGTTAAATTCTACCCCATCTTGTTTCTTTTTATCAGTATGCAAAATATCTTACTTTTTCTTATCAGATTTAGACTTTTATTATTACAATATGCAATTGTTGTTTGATGAATTTTCTTCTTGGGGGGTGTTGACTGAGGGAAACTATAACTTTGACTACAAATCAATAGTAGAATAATGGTATATGTTATTGTAATTTTTCTTCTTTCTACGATTAGGTGGAGGGAAAAGTTGCTTGGATTTTGTTGTCTTATAGACCTTTAAGTGCATCATAGAATATCCAATACTTTGAGTCCACTATAGAGGAAGTTGTCAATACATTACAGGGAGTTGTAAAGGTTCTTACTTAACTTCTAATTGGCTTGGATATATTTTTGGTACCTGTAGACATAAATATGTTTGGTTATAGTTTAAGAAATATTTTGTTAGTTATGTTCCTCATTAATTTTTGAACTTTTGAAAATGATTAGAATCACTTGACAATGTTGGCTTGACACCCCTATATACATGTGTTAAGTTAGTAGTAATTTTCAGATAACTTATATAGATATGACATCAAAGTGTGTCTAAAGTCACGTTTAGCCATGATCCTATTTTATTGATTCTTTTAAGTCAGTGATGGCTTCTTCTTGTCTCCATTGAAGCTTGCATGAAGAATGGAGGCTCCATGGATGGTGTTGGATGCGGAAGCATGAAGGAAAGAAGCTTAAGGTGTTTAGTTTGGTGTAGGTGAAAGGATTCTTAAGAGAGGTGAGGCCAACTCCTAAGGAAGAAGACTAGAGTAAACTAGAGAAAAGTTTACTCTAAGGTGAGCTCAAAAGAGATTTGTGCACAAATTTGGGCAG
>Ga0214544_1012729_pt1 | contig 10719 bp, 8 predicted proteins | sample CNSS3metaG_FD_160074 | JGI IMG/M metagenome (GOLD analysis project Ga0214544, IMG submission 160074) | Root nodule microbial communities from cowpea collected in UCLA plant growth center, Los Angeles, California, USA - CNSS3 | ecosystem: Host-associated > Plants > Roots > Nodule | place: USA...
ATATATCAAAGTGATGATATATCTCCTAAGTATTATGTTAGCTATTAAGAAAGTCTGGCACATGTAATTTTTCATTTACTTTTAGAATCCAATAAAATTTTAATGATCCTTAAGAAAAATAATTTATTTTCAGTAAGATAACCTTTGTACTTTTTAAAAAATAATGTTTGTTTAAAGAATTAATTAATGTATAGTAAAAACAATGCTATTTTCTTTACACAAGATTTCTTCATGCATTATTTCTTTTAATTCCGTTTTCATAATGAAATCCACAGAGAAATAAGATCAAAAGATATAAGACCTTTTTTTTTCTGAATTCTTCGTCTTAGTTGTCTTGACAAATAAAAGAATGCTGAAAAAAAACTCCAAACCCTAATTGAAAGAACTAAACATTATCTACTTCAGTGTTAAACAAAGTAATTTTAGTGTTAAACAAAGTAATTTTAGTGTTAAACAAAGTAATTTTAGATATACATATTACTTACATACTAATATGATCAAATTAACATACAAGTTATGACTTGAAATAAAAAAATATCAACAAAACTCAAAACAAAACTAAAATTTTATGGAGGACAAAATATTATTGCCGAACAAAATCAAAATGTAAAAAAATAAAATAAAACTGAGGACCAAATTTTTTTCAAGAAAATATACATCAATCCTATCCAATCCATAGCGTATTACTCAACCTGAACAAGTTACTTAACCTGTCTTTACTTAACAGATGTTAGGAAACATTAGAAAACGGAAGAAAAGTTGAAAAAAGAAAAGAAAAAGCCTTAATCAACTTGATGTTTATCGAGATCCAATCCAGTATCTTTCTTGCATATAACTCCTAAAATGGGGCACAGGGCTCTGTTTCAGCTACTCCGGGTTGAACCTGTCAGAATGATAAATCATCAATTTCACAAGTTTTAGCTGGGGAATTCATTTGAATTAACATTAACCTTTTAACAGGGTACAAGTAATACCTTAAGGGGCTCCACCAGATAAAAGTAACATCCTAAACTTTTACAATGTCCTAATTGCTTTTGAATTCAAACATTATATCATTTGCTGTTCGCTACGTGTTTAATAAGAGTGCATGAACCACAGTCACTATATGGAATCAAACGACAGATACTAAATAAAAAGATAAGTATATAAAAAATAATAATAATAATAACAATCTTATTTCAATCTGTTATAGACCCATTCTCAAATTTTAAGCAAAGAAAATAAAATCATAAAAGCACTGTTGTAAATTAACTTTAAAAAGACTGCCCAAATATAACACTATACTTCTAAAGCCCAGGAGCGTAACAGGATTTCCCAGGCAAACTCTAAGTAACCACATTGAAGCGTCTAACCCAATTTTGAATTAGATCCTTTTAGAGATGACAAATAACTACATGTTCATGAAAATTGTCTGAATTTATCCATATTTTAATAGAAAATGTGTACTAACATTCAATTCTTGATAATACCATGTTTTCTTTATTGAGATTTTTATCTTTCATAAAAAAATTATTCAATTTATATTACGAAGACACAGATGAGTACTAAGTTTTACTTTGAAAACCAGGACAAGTTTAGTCAAATTTGTACATTTCCCCCATTCTCCATCCCTAAATTTTGTTGGTTACAGTTTCTAAATGGGTTGATTTGGTCACCTAACCATACATGCAAGCAAAATCATCTTCACATCAACTCACCGTATGCTATTATAGCACTAACTAACTGATGCCATGCGGACACAAATTAACTAAGGGATAATTTTCCAATATCACTTTGGTCACCTCTCTGGTCCAATCGGGCAAAATTGATTCTCCCAATCTCACACCATTTGCTATGCCGACACAAATTAACGGAGATGACGGATAGCTGGTCAAAATTGGGAGCCAATCAGATGTAAGGGTCCAATAACTTTCTAACTCTAGAAACGAAGTTGAAAAGCGGGCAAAGTATAGAAGGCAATAGATTAAATAAGTAAAGCATTACTAATCTTTTGATGATTGGACAGATACGAATTAAATTAACAAAAACTAAAATAATTTTCCAATATCACTTTTTGCAGCACTTACCCTTCCTTTGGCTGTGATATTTCTCTATACTTCCATACCAAGTCCACTGCATGCCTAGTGCAACAATCCGTAGGATTCCAGCAGCAACCACCTCAACAAAGGCCATTAAGAAGGACCTCTGAGGGGATAAACCTGCAGTTGCTAGGGATAGCGCAATTCCCTCCAAATTGCAAGAAACGATAAAGCTGCCACTTTTTATACCATCCAAAGCTTTCTGAGCCACTTCTTCAGCTTTCATAGAACCAGATGAGGCTGCAATGATTTTGGTGAGCTCCGGTTTTCTCCTGTTTTCTGTAAAAGTAACCTTTCAGATTATACTTCACTTTGATTACAGGATACAAAGACTTCAAAAGAGATGCTACAAACAGACATTTAATAAACTGAAAGCAACAATCCTATTTTTATACTCATGAACTCTAAGTGGATATTTAGTAATCATGGATTTAAACTTATTATCTTAAGCAATAATTATTCATTCTTTAATCTCTATAAGTTTGTAATAGGATTGATACAATAGCATCCCCCATGACATCAGTCAAATGTATGGATTTAGATCACGTAAAGAAATAAGAGATATTCAGATAATAAGGGAGCTGGAATTATTAAATCCGCAATTGATGCAGAATTCTGTGTAACAAACTTAAGGCCCAATTGATTTTCTTTACATTGTTCAGTTTTAAAAGTTATTTTCTTAAACGATTGCACACTACTCTACAATCAACTTCTCATCCAAAATCTGTTATGTTACGAAATTGTTTTAAAAAAGTGCTTAAAAACTAAATACAGAAAGAAATGCAAGATTTGCCATCTTTTCTTTTCATTTTGTTCATCTTCCTCAATTTCACAGTATGCTCCGTGCCTTGCAACACTCGCCACCAGGTATTTGAGCAACTTGCCTAGTTACATTTTGAAAACTTTTGGAAATGGAAATCAAGCACACCCTAAGTAATTTCAAGGAGTCACAGCAAGTACACGACTTCCACGGTGAGCTTTACACAAACTGAGGTTATTTACAATGAAAAATGAAGTAGAAACTAGAAAAAGTAAGAGGTGTCAAGAAATAAACTCAAACATCCAATTCAATACCTACCTTCAGCTAATCCTGGAGTATCTGTATCCGGAGGAAAAATCAGAGAAACATGAATATTATCAGCTATAACCTCTTGTTGCAATGCTTCTGCTAAACCACGGAGACCAAATTTACTCGCTGAGTAAGCAACGTAACCATAAATGCCCACCTAAACATAAACACAAATTCCACATCAGTATAAATAAAATAAAGTTTAATTACTTATTAGTCGATACACCTGTTAAATTTTTTTGTTTTAGCAGCGGCTATGTTTGGTTTTCAGTTGGGAATGTTTCAAACTGAGTTTAGAAAGTAAAAGTTGTAACATGTTGATTATTCTGATAAGCACATTTGCACATTAAAATTGTCTTAGTCTTAAGAAGTAAGACCAGAATTGCTTTTGCAAACATTAATCAAAACATGCACTTAGTCCCTGCACCTAGAAACTACTCATTTCAGTATTTGTTCATACACTGCTTAACTCGCTTTAGTTCCAACAGATAATTTTTTTATTAGTTTAATCTGGACAATTTTTAGTGTCAGCAAAGCCTAAGTCGAATTAAACGGAGTATACACTAGGACTATAATTATTAGTTCATAGTTATACAAACTAAAACCTATAAAATGCAAATATATACAACCAAATAAGTAATTCACACGTATAAACCCAGCAATAGTAATTCACAAGATAGATTATCAGATCATAAATAACAGAGGGCGCAAAGAGGTGCAGGTTTACCTGACCGGCCTGTGAGGAAACAAGAGCAATGGAAGCGGGCAGCGGGTCCTTCCGGTTTTTCATTGCCGGCAGCGCGGCCTTGATGAGATTCAATGTTCCCATGAGATTGACGTCCATGGTGAACTTTACCTCACTCAGTTCCATCTTCTCCAGTTCCAGCGCTACGAACACGCCGTGGTTCAGCAGCAACACGTCGATTGGCCCGGCCTCGTCCACCGCGCGCTTCACCGCCTCGAAGTCCCGTACGTCTGCCGAGAACACCGCCACCTCGATCCCCGTCGCCAGCCGGATCGCATTTCGCGCCTCCTCCAGCTTCCCCGGCGACCGCGCCAAGATCGACACACGCGCGCCCTCCGCCGCCGCGCGGTGTGCCAGAGCCAGCCCGATGCCGCTGGATCCGCCCGTGATAAACACGTGCCGATTCTTGATAGGGATCTTCACCGATCGCGGTTTAACCAGGAAATAGAGCACGACCAGAAGAAGCAGAGGAAGAAGAAAGAAAAGAAAGAAGTATGCGTCCGCCATTGATAATGCGCCTTCGAAACTATCCCCACTCAGAGAAAAAGTCTATGCGACTTTGAAAATTGTATACCATTTTTATTTTATTTAAGTACTGAGAGTATGTGCTTTCATCAAATAAGATTGTTTTATTTTGTTCTATAAGAATCATATATATCGAAGATGGAAGGAAAATTAGAAAGTAATCAAATATTTTATTGTTTATATATTAACTAATGTTAGAAAATAAATTTTTCTTAGTTCTATACCTTTAATATATTTATTAGTATAGATACTTGTTTATTTCATTTTAAGAATTGGAAGTTGTATATTTACACAATATATTGTTTCTAAAACAATTCTTTTTGAAAACAATACAATTAACAAACGATAGTCACTTTATTTGTCAAGGTTGCCTCGTTTTTTAGAAGTTGTATGCTGCCATGATTTTTTTCTATTTTTTAATATTTTAAAGAATACATTTAAAAATATACTAATATAGACTAAATGAATTAAATTAAACAAAAAAAATAAATTTGATTTATATACCTTTGTAATGCAAAATATTCAAAGAATCTATACAAAACAAAAAAAGAAATGCTATATGTAGTATATGCTTGACATGTGTATTGCTAGTTTTGTCTATGAAAAGTTTGATGTTTCATGAACAATGCGTAGAGTAGCTCATTCCAAGCATCTGGTACGCCAGGGAGACACCAGTGGCTACAGTCTTGGCGATGGAGAGGTGTTGGGCCTGCATTCGGGCCCATATAGTATATGGATGAATGGCCATCTTTTCTCTGGGCCGTCATCTCAGTTACATTCAATATCTTGAACTTCAAAACTTCATTGCTCTTTGTGTGTGCTAATAGCACAGAATTGGCTATTTTGAATTGTGACCAGTTATCCTTAGGCACCAACGAGGATCCAAGCTCTGGCAGTGTTTCCAAATCACAGCTTCCACCTTTTCTCCAATCACCACCTCTGCATCATACATATTAGTTTCCATGAACTTAAGCATATTCAGATATTCTAAACCAATTTACATACCTGAAATGCACAGGGGCGTAAGTGCGAACGAAAACTTGAGTCTTCCTAGCATTTACTGAATTTTGTATCCAGTTCAACACTGTTTCAATGGACTTCTTATATGCTTCTTCTACCTTCATTTCCAACTTCACTTCCACACCTTCTTGGAAATAACAGCCCCTGGAGTAATTACAGAAAAAAAAAGAATCAATCATGTTTTTTCTTCGGATGAATGTCAAAGCCAGGTTGGAAATGAGTTACCCTTTTATGGTTTTCTCATAATTCCACCAGTGCCCTGTGTTAAGAACCAAAACATCTGCATCTCTCCATTTCAAAGAGTACCAATCCATCTGATCCAACTTCAGTGTTGTCCTAATCTTTTCATTGGTTTTAGGAGGAGGCCGGCTATGCAATACAAGAAATGGAGATCTGTAGTATTCCACTGTACAGTTATAATCCTTGAATCTGAACACCAAAAACCCCTTGTGCTTTGTAATTGGACTGCCATTTACTTCGTAGATTGAATCCTTGTTAGAAACTCCAGCAGAGAGCATGCATAATAGTGACTCCCATTGGTTTCTCCCAATTGAGTCCCCAGCAAACACCAGGCGCTTGTTTCGCAGTTTTTCTAACATCTTTGTTGCGTTAAATCTGTGTTTATTAATGAGAAGTCCAATGTTCTTAGTTCAGAGAAACAATGTTACAACCTAAGATAAATGAAAAGGCCATGCAACTAATATAGGAAGGATCGAAGGGGGGTTGCTGTTGAATCCAAAAGAAAGACGAGCCATAGTGTTCACCTAACCTGATCATATTGTTATATAAAATGTGGTTATTGACTTCAAGATAATATATTTATATTTTTTTTAACAAATATTTATGGAAATATCTCTACCTTATAAAACAATACAAGGAAAAATTCGTTGCTACCCAATAGTTGCGTCACTCTCAAAAGACGCGGATAAGAATAGCGTAATACTAAGTCAGAATAGAGTGTCTCTAGATTAGTCTTACACCACTAGCTAAGTCTAACATTATTAAAATTGGAAAAGTCACACATTATCTTTTGTTGTTTTTTTTTTTTTTTGAAAAAAAAAGAAAAATATTATTCTGAGTTTCAAATACTGAAAACTGGACATTGACTGCATGAATGGAAATGGAGCTAACATTTCTCAGTAGCAAAAAGGGTACTCGAAACAATGAATAACGGAGGGTCTGTTGTACTTCGTGATTTTATTTTATTTTTTATCGTTTTTCAAGGCAAAAATGGGAAATATAAGGACAAAAAGGAGCAGCATAAGTGTACCTGGGCAAGTTGCAAGCTTTGGGTTGCCACCTCCACTTTGTGTAAAACGAATCAGGTCTTCCATTTTCCGAACACCGAAATCCCTGATCAAGGAAGCTACAATCTTTTGATTCATAGAAAGGGTAACTTTCATCCCAAACCCAGTTACCCTCAAACAAATCACACTCACCACCCTTTTCTCCAAGAAACTCAACTCTATGCACACGTTCCTCAACGGAACCCCTTTTCTGGTGCCACCAACTAACCCTCTCAGATTGACCCGAGAACCCCAACCTTCCAGCGACTTCCTTATAATCCAAGTAGAAGAAGCTGCATATAATAAAGGCAGATACCAGAGAAAACCCGGCAACACTAACCGAAGGTTCAAACAACCTTAAACGTTTCACCCTCCTTAAAGTTTCTAACACCGGCATGGCTTCAACGTATTGCTCTGGGGTCCTCTTAGAAGACATCAAATTGAGTATAGACAGAGGAAAATCAAATTCCGCAATTCTAGAATTTGTGAGAGTGGTGTTCCTGTAATAACGGTTGAACTTGTGAAGAGTGATGAGAAAAGACAAGAAAGATGACAACTTTGTAAACTCAGAAGGGTGGCATGCAAGGAATGTTCATTGGCCCCTTCGCTAAACCTTACTTGATGGGTGAGTTGAAGAAATATGGCGCGTATGCAAAGCCAAAAGAGAAAATAAATATTTATGGTTGATCAAGAAGAAAAAAAGCTACAGCATGGCTTCATATTAAAAAGTACTCTCCAATCACAATTTGACTAAAGAGTTTATCACCTTTGTTAACTATATTTATTTATGGGTCAGTTTTGAATATCATTCATTATTTTTTACAATAATAGTAATAAAAATTTTCATTGTTCTGAGGATATTGTGTGTTTGAATTATTTTCTTTGTCTATTTGTGAGGATGAGTTTCCAAATGGCAAAATCGGATATTTTATTTAAATTAAAAACTGGAAAAAATATGAGTCTAATGTTTGGAAGAACATGGAGGAAATGAGCAATGAGGATGATTTGTTTTCAAATGGCAAAATAGGAAATTTAATTTAAATTAAAAACGGAAAAAAATACGAGTCTAATATTTGGAAGAACATGGAGGAAGTGAGCAACGGTTACAGAGACGTGCACCGCGTTGTTGGAAGAGAGTGGGGGAATTGGACTTTGGATTGGAACGTGGTTTCATGCGCGGAAGCGTGGAGCGTGGGTCAATGGCTTCATTTTATATATGAACCGGACACCGCCACGCCGGTTTACTTTAAGGATGCAAGTTATTGACGTTAATACAAAATATTAATAATTTTATTTTGTAACCATTATAAATAGTCGTTTATTTTGGTTTTAATAAATATATGATATAAATATATAAAACATGGTTCATTAATGGCTTTTAATCACTTAAATATATGCGATGAATAATTTATATTTTAATGTTTAAGTTGATTTACTTACTTCCTCTTGTTCATTTTGTGTGGTTTAAGCTTTTTATTTTATCAATAATTATAATTTTATTTTAATATTATTTTAAATAAATACTCACGCTAATCTTAATTCTTTGATTGTTAACCATGTATCAATTCGGAGAAATTAGGAGAAAGAGAATGTTATTCGATGAATAATTGTTGATGTTTGCAAGGTACAAAATAATTGGGAGAGCAACCTTAGGATATATTGTATTCAGAAAAAGTATGTACTATGAAGACAATAACTGTCCGTAAGAAGAGAACAATCCCGAGAAATGAAATATATGAGAGTGGAAGGCTGATTTAGTGAAGTTTTTAGCGCGAATGATAACCTAAGACGGATCATGCAGGTCGGCTTTACTCGGAAGAAAAAATGTAGGATAGGTTGAGTATTTTAGTTTGTTGGTCTATTTAGATTTATCTCGCATAATTCACAATAATTTGTACAGGTCAACGATAGGTTAACATGTATTGACTTAAATTTATAAAATTCAATAATACTAGTACCAACATAATTAGAACTATTAAAGTGGATTAAAATTTGTAGGTCAGTCCAATCCATCACAAGTTTGAATCAGATTAAGTTGAAATTCTTTTACAAATTTTAGTGCAGGGTAATTTTTGATGCGGTCAACCAAGAATCCGACTCACCCGAGTTGAATTCGTGGTAATCCGATTTGGCTCACCAACCCACCTTTGTTTGTATTTGGATTGGGTTAGACTGCTTTTTTTAGCCAACATATTGGGTTGGCAAATGCAAACCTAATATTTTTGTGGTTTTGGTTTGTATTTGGGATTGAACATTATTTTGGATTATATTGAAGTTTATTTAAATTTTAATCACAATTATAGATTAGTCTTTTTGGGACAGAAGAAAAAAATTTGTATTTTTTTTTAATTTAGTGACCCAGTGAGTCAATCCGTTTAACCCACCAATCTGTAGTGGGCTGAGCCAGGTTCAAAATTTTTTGATTTACTAATAAGTGAGGTGGATTCAGTTGGCTCAGTAAGTGGCAAACTAATGGTAGGTCGGGTAGCTCGTTTTGACAGCTTTAAATACAATAGGTTTTGTTTGTTTCTTTTAAGCAACTTTTCATTCACGTCTTTTCTCTAATCCATTTAAATATAGCTTGCTCGTCCGATTTTAAACTATCTAAAAGTAGTTCCCTCATTTAAATTTCTTTTCTTATTTCAGTCTAGTTAAAAGTCATTTCTATTTTCAATAAATTTAAACTTAAAACTTAAAAATTATTTTAAGAAATAGACTAATAGAAATTATTATTTATACTAATTTAATTAAAATAAATAAAATTATTAAAATTCTTATATAGATTGCGGGCTAACTTACAAATTCATGAACCAAACATTATGCATAATGGATCATAAAAATTAACTTGCATTTTTTATAAGGGACGGGCCAATCCGACCCCCTTCTTGCCTATCAAATGCGATGCGGGCTAAAGCAGAACGAAGATGTCTAGATTTACATCCTTAGCTTTCATGATCTCATCCCTCTCATTATCCTTCGCAAGGAAGGGTTATTTCCCTCTTTGTCTTAACATAAATGTTATCCTCAAATTCAGTTAGGTTAATGCATTCAACATGTGAAACTTCTACATTCCAAATTTGATATGTCCATTTAAATGTCGAATATAAAAACTTTTGTAGTCTCCTTGCAAGTTTGTTCATAAAGCTTTAAATGCTCTAGCCCGCAGTCACTTCTAACACTCCATAATCCATAACCTTTTTCCGTAGTCAACAAGTTCATAACACCACTATCATTCCGATAAATGCTTCCACTTCATCATATCATTAATTGCATGGGTTTGATTGATAACAGTTGGGACACATGTTCTGTTATGTGTCAGAAAAGGATAATTTAGGCTTATGAAATCAGGGAGGAAAATTTGACAAATTGATCCAATTTTGTGAATCAATCCGTTTAGGAATTCTCCAAGTGATTTAAACAGTAGACGTGCAATCTAATTTGTCATGCCAGTAACTTTGCTTGCCTGATGCAACGGTTAATTAAAGAGCTAAATATATATTCAAGGATAAAAGATAAACAATATGCCGTTTTCAGGACTAAATTGTGTACTAATTATATGGCAATAGTCTCAAAATGGATGACTAAAGGACAACAAAAATGCAGTTTGAAAAAAGGCCTAATAGCGCCTTAATAATTTCCAAATATTATTAGAAATTAATTTGCATCGCAAATATTCCAAATCAATTTCTGGAAATCATGGAGGAAAAATTCACACCATTGTTTTTTGAAAGGCAAAGAAATTATAATTAATCATGAAATTGATTGAAGCACAAGATGTTGAAATCAATCATCCAACCAGTAGAAAGCCATAGATTTGTTGCAGGGTCATCATTGTGAAAGGGGATTGTGAATTGAACCCGGCAAAACTATCTGTTGGGTATTGGGCTCCCTTCCTATGTGGAGAAAAGGCCCAAAATTTGAGAAGCCCATGTCTCACTTAAACCTAGTGGAGAGGAGGCTATAAAATAAAGAGAGAGGCAGAACAATAGAGTCAGA
>Ga0214544_1012731_pt1 | contig 10718 bp, 3 predicted proteins | sample CNSS3metaG_FD_160074 | JGI IMG/M metagenome (GOLD analysis project Ga0214544, IMG submission 160074) | Root nodule microbial communities from cowpea collected in UCLA plant growth center, Los Angeles, California, USA - CNSS3 | ecosystem: Host-associated > Plants > Roots > Nodule | place: USA...
TTATGGCGGGTATATGTACATCCCCATACCCATCCCCATACCCAACTGAAAAAGTCGGGGATTCCCCATACCCATACCCATACCCAGTCAATGCGGGGATTCCCCGTCAAAACGAGGACGGGTTCGGACAATACCCACGGGGACGGGTTTATTTGCCATCTCTAGATAGGATCATGTTTCTACTTTTTTCATTGGGCTGAATTCTTAGAACTTGAAATCCAAACAATACTATACTTAAGGCTCTTGCTATTTACACCATTTTTTTGCTAAATAATCCATTTAGTTTTTTTATTTAAAATGATATATTTTGTTTTTACTTCCTTTTTTATTCTATGTTCTAAAGTTACTTTTCTGAATATTAAAAAAATAAATATGTTTTGAAACATGTACGTTATGAATTAATGTGAAAAGAAATATGACCACTTAAGATAATGCTTTTAAGAACACGTTTTTTACATTCTGAAAAATACTTTCCAATATACGAATTTTCTTTACGTTAAGAAAATAAAATGCGTTTTGGAAAGTACATCAAAGAATTTAAAAAAGAGTTTTACGGAAATTAGTTTCTAAAACACTTTTTTTACTTCTTATTTATATTTCAAAATATACTTTTTGAAACAATTTTTTATTTTTTATTTTCTTAAACCTTTCAAAAATTGCTTTCAATTAATGAAAATAAAAAAAGTTTAGAAAGTACTTTTTACAAGACAAAAACTTCTAAATAGTACTTTTTTTTTCATATTTCAGGATATATATTCTTAACATTTTAACATTTTCGGAACGCAATTTAATTTCTTAATACTAGCGTTGCGTCTGTGTGTACGCATTTTTTATGCGTGATATTATATTAGTAGGAGACGATAATGTAATATTTTAAAGTTAATATATAAAATAAAATTATATTTATTAAAAATAAAGTGAAATATATAAAAAAGATGAGAGAATAACTGTTGATAAATAGAGAAAAAGAGTAAAAGCTGAGATAGACGATTTTTAGAAAAGCTTGTAAAAGTAACGGTCAATTTTCAAAAATATAATAAATAATTATATTTTAAAGGACAAAATTGATATTTTGAAATGTGAACACAAAAGAAAGAATTTTATTCGTATATTATTAAACTAGGGTAAATATATAACGATGAATAAAAAAACTTTGGTGCATTTAGCAAAATGGGAGTGTAAATAGCGATAGAATATGCTTAATCACTTGTCCTTTTTTTTAAGTGAATTAATAAATGGAGTAAAAAATTCTACTCCTACTTTTAATTCCTATGTATGTCCATTAACGTTTTGCATTTTTGTAATCTTTTCGGAAAAACGTCCACATATCGTTATACATTTAACGTAATAATAAAATATATAAATTAAGAAAGATAATAATAAAATGTTTAAAGAAACGATAAAATGTACAGAACGATTATAAGTGATCAAATGTGCAATTTTTAATATTGATGATTTAAGCTGACACATTTTTAGTGACACTTTTTATTTACAAGAGGGAGATCACTTTTTTGGTGCTCCCAAAAGTGATAACTTTAGTTTGAGGGAAAAAAAAAAGCTGATTCTTCTGTATCAAATTTAACATTTTATAAAAATTAACCTTTTTGTTTACGACTTTAATATATAGAATAAAATTGTTGAATTATGTCCTTAATTATCAACACAAGTTGCCCTCTCAGTGACCAAATTTTTAATTGTAATGCATGCATCAATCCCTAACACCAATAATGCACCAAAATTTATGTACCTTTTGTAGTACGGCATGTCCCCATTTGAATAATTTTGAATGATAGTGTTAATAAAAGTTATAGATTACAATCTTGAAAGTTATAATAGTGGCTAAACTTTATTCACCAAATCTTTTTCTGCTAATTAACTACTCTTAATAGTGTACCACTTCATATCACATTCTCATAAATTACTATTTCTCTTTTATTTGAATCCAAATCCATTTCTCTAGAACTTCCAAGAGATGTGGATGAACCCTAGATTGAGCACAAAGGAATATTATATGTGGAGTAAGTTGGCAATTGATACAATTATTGTCATGAAGAAGACAAGTCATTTTACATCACGAGACTCCTTCATCTAACTTTTGAAGGAGAAAACAATGATGATTTTGAAATAGGAGAGTTTTTCACAATAACTATTTTTCTTAAGTATAATTATAAAGTGGTCAACAATATTAATTATTTTTAAGAAAATTAGTTTTTTTTTTCTCAATTTTATTTGAAAATTTTCAAGCAAGCCTTCTTGTTTTTTTTATTCAATTAAGTTTTAATTTTTTAAAAATTGATTCAATTAACTTTTTTATATTATTATTACATATTAGGTTCGTGTTAATATTAGTGTCATGTGTTAGTGTCAAATGTCACTTAACTATATTTAATTCGATTTCTATATTTATTTTTTAATTCAATTTTTTATTTTAAAATAGATTACTATTATTCTTTTCCAAATTGGACCAACTTTTATAAATTTTATGTTTGAAATTTCCGTTTAGAAATAATCATTATCTTGGCTAGTTAATTCTAACTTTTCGGGAAAGTTAAAAACTTTTTAATTTTGAATAATGTTATAAATATAATATTTATATTTTTTGGCTTCTGAAAATATTTGTATAAATTAAAAATATGATGAAGTTTTATTTTTAATGCAGGCACTTCTCCTGCTTCCCCTTACTACGATGGTTTTGCAGATTTATTAATTTGGTGGTTTCAACAATAGTTTTCTTTTTCTCTCAGAGCAATGCATTTGTGGTGAAATTAAAGTAGAGTAAAATGGACTTTCTTAACTCTTAGGTTTAGATCTCTGACAATTTTTATTTATGATAACAGTAACATTATGAACATGAAGTGTTGGATACTTCTTTCATAGCTTTTTCTTTTTTTTGTTATGTTTCTCTTTCACTTTTTCTAGGTTATTGTTCCCCATGTAAATGTTTGCCGCGTATATATAACTTTATACGTACTTTTTTTTTTCTCTTTTTACTTTAATAGGAATATATAATCTAAGGAAATCCAAAAGAAAATTTAATAAATTGGAACCCCTGATCAAGTTGTTCACATAAATAAGTCATATATAAAAGTAGAAGGTTGTTGGATTATTTTCTATTATGTATAAATTTGTTGGAGAGATATATGAGATCCGTATTGGAATCAAAATATTTGAAACTTTGAACGAAAGATTTTGGAAATTGGTAGAACACTCCCCAACTCAATTGAGAGTAGGTAGCTCAAATAAGTTTTCAACTACTTTTTGTATTTACTGTGAAAATTACTTCAATTATGATGCATAATTAAGTATATGATAGGGTTTGATGTTTGTATAGTATATGTATAAGAAAGTTGAATAAGAAAGTTTTATTGTAAGTTGATATATAAATATTTTAGTCAAATATTATTATTATTATTGTTAATTTAAGAGGAAAAAGAAAATCAACTTATACTAATATAGAGAGTTTTAGTGTTGGTTATTTTCGACATTATACTTCGATTAATTATTGAATCAAAGCATAACTTATCAAGATTATTGACTTTGATTAACTCAATCATAAAATATTATATTGTAAGTTGATATATAAATATCTTAGTCATATATTATTATTATCATTAATTTAAGAGGAAAAAAAATACCAACTTATACTAGTATAGTGAAGAGTTTTAGTGTCGGTTATTTTTGACATTATACTTTGATTAATTATTGAATCAAAACATATCAAGACAAGGTAAAAATAGAGATTTTTGACTTTAGTTATAAGTGAAGCAACATTAGGCTTTAATTATCTCTAAAATTGAAGCCCAAAACAATAAAAAAAAAACAAATAGACTTTGAGTCCAAAAAACAAAGGCTTTTCGAGTATAAGCTTTGATTCTTTGGACAACTAAAGTATATTGTGGTATTTAAAAACAAAATATTTTCATTAAGTAACTCCTACACTATATTAAACAACTTGAAAAATTAAACCAAAATTTAATTCTACCAAATGAACTAGAAACAAACAACATAGGTAAAAGATAAGAACTAGTACTGAAATATAGATTTTCATGCTTTTACAATACACACACAAAATTATCATATTATTTTTAGGATTCAAAAGAAGGGTATGCTATCATGAGAATATAGTCTTGAAAGATTCAATATTAAAAACATTCAAGCATGAGAGCTCTTTAAATGGTGAACAAATTATAAATAAAGAACAACAAACTTAACAACGAATATCAAATATTCATTTAAATATGAGATGAGAACTTACGAATGAAGAAACCTATAAACGAAAGAACCTTAATTTAAATATTGTGGTAAAAAAGCAACTTTTTTAAAAATTTAATCTTAGATAGACGAATAGGCTTCAATTCTTATAATTAAAAATATAATTTTAAAAATGTCATTACATTTAAAAAAAATTCGTTTTGCTTGAAATCCAAGTCTATTAAACAATTTCAAATACATGTTGTGCATTGTTACTATATTTATCAATGAGTTACAACTATCATTACTAAACTTAAAACCTTATAAACATGATGTTACATCGTCTTACCTTTACCACTTTTGAACTCCATATATTTCAATAAAAAAATTTATCATAAATTTAATATAACTACTGAAATCAATTAACCCGACAAATATATATATATATATATATATATATATATATATATATATATATATATATATATATATATATATATATAATATTAATAATATATAATAAATAAAATATAAATAAAAAAATAAATAAAAAACAAAAATATATATATATATATATATATATATATATATATATATATATATATATATATATATATATATATATATGATCTTGATAACACTTATTAATAATTAAAAAAAAATAACAAACACCATAAAATTTACATCAATGTATCATAAGTCAATCATCATATATACCGAACTATTCAAAACTTTAATACATTATATTTATAAAATATTATTCCTTATATATTATTTAATTTATTTACTTATAAGATGTTTCAAATGGGAAATACAACTTTAATATACTATATATTTACAAAATATTATCTTTTATACATCATTTATGTTATTTACATATCAAATTTACATTCACATTTGAATGGATCTTTTATATATAGTATAGAAGATTTACATGGAAGATATAATATAAAAAAAACGTGAGTTTAGCTTACATAAATAATTCACACTAATATCTATAATCCAAAGCCTTAGTAGATTTATAAGTAAAAATTTTCTATCATATACATCCCTCAACTTTCTATTTTTACTTTTACCTAATATGTATCTAAAACTTACTTGAATATGTTCTTCATTTATACTCCAATGTTCTTCACGTTAACCAGAGATCTCGAACGAAAACACTCGGAATTTGAACCTGCAAGGTAATGAAAAGACTCAGAATATGAACACAATGAGAGCCAACCTATAACAAAATATAAAATTCCCAACAGAGAGAAAGGTGCTGAATTTAAGCATAAAATACAGTTGATCTAAAACGTGGCGAACAGAGGGACAACGTAGGCAAATGCTAGATTGGTGGTGCATGCCATGTGGAGAGTTACGAGTTACAAGGTGACATTGTTTGAGGTAGAAGTTGCTGTTATTGTTAGCACTGAATCTTGTTGTTGAAGATGCATCAAATTGTTTACATTTTTATTAAAGGACAACCTCACACACAATTCACCAACCTTTTAATATCATATTATATACTTATCATACAAATCTCTTCTCAAAGATTGTGTCATTGTTGTTCCAACCAAAACCTCCAAAATGGAACACTACTGCTATTTAATATTCATTGCTGAGATCTTTGCTCTGTCTGTGCCATTCTTCTGCTGCAGATTATGTTTGGTTCATTGTATTAATCCTAATCAGTAACTAAATTTTCTATTGTTAACAAATTTATAAGAGCAAGTTGAAATTAGGGTTTGTGTTTGAATAATGGAAAACTGTGCCCTAATAATTGGAAGCAATGGCTTGGTGTCCCCAAATTTTACACCTGCCAATTTCCTGCATCTCCACGCACCCTGTTACAGCTCATTCTCATAAAAAAATTTATTTCTTTTTAAATAACTTAACCAATAAAAGTGCACTGTTTACAAGTAAAATTTTGATTTCCAAAAAATAATATATCGTTAGAAATCCTTTACAATAATATAAAAATGAGTGAAAATTAATTTTTCATAATATAAAATATATTTAAAATTTAATTCTTAATATAACGTAAAATTATGAACTAAAATTTATTTTAATAATTTATTGTTCGTTAAATTTGTGATTTTATATGTTATGGGATTAACCATTAGTCTTAAAATCTTTCATTAATATAAAATAAAATCTATTTATAGGATATAAATAGAATTAACTTAGGTTTGTTTAAAGTTCAACTCTTAGATAAAAAGAAAAAATTTCAGCATTAAAAAAAATAAATTTTGAGAGAAGGAATATCTCAATGCCATTGTGACACGTGTATGGATTCATGGGTTATATATATGGGCCAAAGTCACACCTCAAAACTTGGTCATGAAATTAATGCATCTCAAATTTTGTTCCTACTGAAGCTTACTCTGTGACACCATGAGAGCACCATCAGCAATCCTCAGGAGCCTCTCGTTGCGGCGGATTCAGCCCCGGGCCGCCTCGGCTGCGGTGGCACCGTTGCCGGCAACAACCCAATTCAGCCGCGACCTCACGGCGGAGCTGACCACCCTCCAGTCAGCAACCAAGAGTGGCGAATATTTCATCCCTCAAATATTTTTTGACGCAGCAATCAGCACCCAAAAGATAGCGTCAAACACACTCGCTCACGTTTCCTACTCTTCCGATGTGGACCGTGAAGCAGTGGAAGAGTACCTGGAAACCAACACTGATATTCTGGACGCATGCAACTACTTTGTGGAAAGAGTAGAGAGCGTGAAGAAGAACTACGTGGAGTCGCTGAGAAAAGTTGCACGCTTTGTTGAAATTAACGCAACATCACGTGCTTTGGATGGATTGGTCCAATTGGAGTCATGTGAGGGTACAGAAAAAAGGAGAGTGAAAATGGGGAAGCGAGGGTGTTGTTTGGGAAGAACAAAGCAAGGCCATGAAAGTGAGTTGGGTGAGGTTTTGTGTGGCTCGAAGGGCATGGCTTTGATGAGTTGTTGGTTTCTTGAACAGGGTTTGTGTGTTGATTGTGGGAAAAGTGAAAGTCCGATGATGAAGGGTTGTTCATGGTTGAGGATTGTGCAGGAGTTGGGAGAGAAGAAAAGGAGAAGTGGGTGTTTGCAGAAGACGGTGGGTGCAGCGAGGGAATTGAAAGAAGTGATAAAGGGTAAGAGGGGAAAAGAGATGGTTGAAGGTTGTGTTGAGAGAGTGAAGAGAAGGTGCAAGGAATTGGAAGATGAGATTGGTTTTGTTGAAGGGAAAGTGAGAGATTTGTATAGGAGTTTGATTGATGTTAGAATGGCTTTGTTGGGAATTCTTTCCCAGGCTTAGATCAATTTTTAGATCAGATTAAACTAGGAACTTAGCTTAGGTTTGATGCCATTTTCTGGCAATCACGGATGTATAGAATTGATATGAGATTTATTGACAAAATAAATCACCTCTCCCACTTCATTAATCTTTCAATTTCAAATTTCTCATACTTACGTAAATCTTTCGATTTCAAAATTCAGTGAAAAGATAATGATATTTTGATTCATCTCTTTTATCTAATTTTAACTGACGATCACTCTTAAATCATTACATCATGTCACCAAACAAAATCAAAATAGACAATTAAAAGATTATTGATGTGGTAGGTTAAAAGTGGTAAAAGAAATGGATTAAAATATCATTATTCATCTGTGAAGATTGTTAAAAGTGTAAGTCTAAGTCCCTCATTGACTAAAAATAAGATAGTAGAACATTATATAAGGATAAAGATCCATAAACTCATTATCTTAAAGTTTTAGGTTGAGAGTGGTGTCAGTGTCTTATGTAGTTGGGCTCAGGTCTCATTGATGTTGTATCTCCCTGGTAACTGGATAGTCGTAAAAAGTGATATCAAAACCGATGGTTAAAACCGACTCAAAAGAACATATGCAAGTTCCTGTATTGAAAGTCAACCTAAAAAAGATAACATCGTTACGATCTTATATTTAAGATTTTGTTCACTTTAAAATCTAGATAATTAAAAATAAAATCATAAAAAAATTTCAGATTTTAAGGCAAACAAAACTTCAAATAGAATGATTAATTTTAATGATGTTATCGGAATAAGTTGGAAGAGTTAGTTTTTGGTGTGCATAATCTTCGACTGTTTGGTCGTTTGTTATTTGTGTTAGTTTTGGACATGATTGTTGCTTAATTTTCACCAACACCCAAAATTTTGAGTTTTTTCACCACATATTTTTTGGAAGGATCTAATTTAACTGATCAATTTTGGGCAAATTTTTCTCTAAATCATTTTTTATTTATTTATAAAGTTTCTAACTTGAACATAAACAATGATAGTAACAATACAATGATGTGAAAGGGAGCTGAACTTGTGGTATGGGAATCAGAATCATGGAGTGTAAAGCACTAACCATTTTCTAATATTAACACTCATATCACATGTTTAGCAATCCCATTAATGTAATCAAAAGTTGAAACTTTCAACTCTTTTCAGACATTATAACCTTTTTTAACGTTCCTTTATTGCGTACAGTAAATAGTACATATTTTATGAATGTTGAAATTGATAATATTTATTACGTTAAATACATATATCTCTAAGTTTTTATAAACCTACTTGGCACATGACTCTGTTTCTTTTCATATGTTGATCATATATAATTCACATGATTATCAACACTTTTCTTTTTCTTTTTTTGAATAAAAGAGTATATTTATAAGGATTTGGTGCATATATTAATTAAAAAAAGTAACTTGATGTGTTGCTTTTTACTTTGAATTCTCTGGAAGCTGAAAACGAGAAAGGAAACTTGATTTGGACTGAACTTTGAAACTAGAAGGCGAATTCTCTTTTCATAGGTAGAGTAAGAAGGATAATGATATTATGACTCATATTTTTTTATTTTTATTCTTTACTTTTGACGTGATTTAGTGTATGTCATTAATTAATACTATATTTTTCTTTGAAAGAATCAATGATCTACACTAATTTACGTCAGACATTAATAAATGAGAGTCAAAAAATGAAAGTCAAATTAAAATTTTTCAAATAAGAAATACATGAAAAAAAATAAAAAGCAACTAGGGTATTAAAATAAATTATTAAAAGGGATATTGTGGTGAATAATATCCCTCAGAAAATTTTAACATAATTCAAATATGTTGTTTGGTCCATGCACTCATCTTATCTAGTGAGATAGGGTAAGATTATTATTGTTGTTGAAAGGATCCGAAAACAAATTGTTGGTACATAGAATTTGTTTTTGTTGGGATGAAACATGGAATTTGTGTTTATTGGGATGAGATTGTAATATGTCACCTTCTTAATCAAGATTTTTTAAGTCTACAATCTTCAGTATAAACAAGATATTAGAATGTTTACAGATATTTTGATACTAAGTCAACATCACTTAAGTACTAAATATAATAATTAATAAATAATATTCAATAATTTTTTATAGTACTTTAATAGACCCATTTAACATTCTCTATCTTATCTTCGCGTGGTAATCTTACTTAGATGTGTATTCCAAGATGATATTGTGCGATATAAATTTTATATATAATACATATATGATCTCAATAAATCACAAATTTTGAGTTTATATTTTACAGATAAACCTAAGCTTAAAAACTTTTTTCATCATGCAAATATATCAGTTTTCACTTTTAGTCACTTGTAATTTTTTTTTTCTTTACTATTTCTATAATAGTGTAATATTTAAATATTCTTTTAGTACTTACCCTCATTTTCTATTAGGTATTTATGTAATATGGGATTTCACACCACAGTATTTAGAATAATTTCTAATCCACTGTGCATGCTCGAGATCATAACATATACATTTTATAGAATTTTCAATATAAGACGGATTTTATAGAACATTTTTTATTGAAACATGTTAACGTGAAATAAAATGTTACCCTAAATCTTAAGATCAAAATATCATTTTTTAAGTTTTGAAAAAATAAAATGCATATAAAAAATTATTAAAATGTTATTCGTTTTAAAATAAAAAGTTTGAAAAATACCTTATAATTTATTTTTTTTATCGTAAATGTTAGTTTTGTTAGTAGAGGAAGTTCTAATTATGACCGCTTGCACTTTTCTTTTTAAATCTTTTAAATCAATTTTATATTTTCCAAACTTTAAAAGAGTTTGAATCTACAATTTCTCCTATCTTTTCTTTACACTTTTATCACTAGATTAACTTTATAGTTCTATAACATGCATAAATTTTATATTACAATAATATACAATTTATTAATATCACATTATTTATAAATATTTTATTTTATTAAAAATAATGACAGTCATAAAATAAATATATATATATAGAATAATAATAATAATAATTAATAAGTACTACTATAATGATGATAATAAACATTTAAATAAAATGATAAAAATATAAAGGAGAAAGAAATTAAGATAATTTTTATAGAAAAAAAATAATAAAGAAAATTTATATATATATATATATATATATATATATATATATTATAATATTCTATGTATGTTCATTTAATAATCATCTGAAAGCTAAAGCCTATCGGAATATATATACATATGACGATGCATC
>Ga0214544_1012733_pt1 | contig 10717 bp, 7 predicted proteins | sample CNSS3metaG_FD_160074 | JGI IMG/M metagenome (GOLD analysis project Ga0214544, IMG submission 160074) | Root nodule microbial communities from cowpea collected in UCLA plant growth center, Los Angeles, California, USA - CNSS3 | ecosystem: Host-associated > Plants > Roots > Nodule | place: USA...
ATTTTAAAGTTTCAAGAACTTGTGCTTTAATCATCTTTTTCATGTTCTTGCATGTTTTCATAGCATCTGAAGCATTGAGCATGTTTGTATAATCATTTGGAACTTATCTTGATCATTCTTGAGCATTATTTCTGGTTTAAAATTCAAATTCACATTTCTGCATTTTTCTCAGTATTTCAGTCGACTGTTTTTCAGTTTCAATCGATTGATTATACCAGAACAGAATCTGTTTAGTAAAATCAATCTGTTAACTCTGTTTTTGATCGATTGAAAGTGTATAGTTCAGTATTGTTTGCATCCTAACTTTGTGATCTATTTGATTCAATTAAAGGAGGTTTTTAGCTTGCAAAAATAGCCTAAATTTTTAACTAGCCAATTCAATCCCCCTTCTTGGCTTTTCAACCATTTCAAAACTAACAATTTTCGCATGATTTCTATAGCACTCATGAATACTGACACACACATGGCCTAGTAAGCGCAACACAACAATAATAGCAAGGATTGTTGGGGTGTATTGTGATTGACAATCCGCTAACACACATCAAGTGTTTTTGGTTCATATAATTTGTTATACCAACTACATTATGTGTTAAGTTTTTCATTCTATGACTAGTTCATGTAGCTTGTTATACCAGCTTTGATGCATTACATCTTATATGAGACCTAAGATTTCCTTCCTTCACTCTTTCATTTGATTTTTGTGATATGTAGGGGATTTGCTAGTTTCTAACATCCTCGGAAAATTTCGTGAAGTTCCTATTGTATCTTGGGGACTTGTACAACACGCCGTAGATAAATCCTTAAAGGTAGTGAATATACATGCCTCAAGAAGTCCATCTAGTTCGTGTTTTCATCAACAATTTATTGTTAGCATAGGCCTATTTACTTGTGACTTCTAGGATTAGCTTTGTGTGTACATATAACACACCTCTTGTAACATTTTATACACAATCTTTACTCACCATTTCCTTCTTTATATATTTCTTTGTTTTCTACATGGAATCAAGAGCCCCAAGTGATCCATGACTGAGAAGGGATTGCTACAATAGTTCATCTTTCCTAAACCCTAAGGCATAAGCCTTAAGCCTCTTATACAAATTTTACGATTGAGAAGGGATTTTTGCAATAGTTCCTTTTTCCTAAACCCTAAGCCCTAAGCCCTAAGCCTCTTTCTGAATTTTTAAGGTTTATCTTGATCACAATTTTGTTTTTTGCTTTGAGGCGTTTTTTGAGGATCTATACCACGTTCTTTATGTCATTTTAAGGTATTTGCAATCATCTAATATTAGGTTGGTATTTTATTTTGTTCGTTGCTTCCACTATGTGGTTCACATTTATATTTTATATTCGATTTGTTATGGCAACTTGTAAAGATGATTCTCTTCAGTCTATTACTGTACAATTGGATGGTAAAAATTATTCCTACTGAAGTTATGTTATGAAAAACTTTCTTCATGAAAAATCCATGCAGGGTTATATTTCAAGTGTTTAAGGCAAAATCGATTGACACCAAAGTCGATGATTATGCTACTGCTTTAGAGGTATGAGAAGTTGATAACTCTAAAATTATTACTTGAGTCAATAATTCTGTCACACACTCGATTGACGCTCAATTAGAAAAATATGATACTGCAAAGGAGGTATGAGATCACTTATCTCGATTGTATCCACAATCTAATTTTGCGAAACAATACCAAGATGAGATAGATATTCATGCACTCAAGAAAAATTACATGAGCATTCAAGACTTTTATTCTATCATGATAACCCTATGGGATCAACTTGCCTTGACTGAGCCTGAAGAATTAAGTGCTTTTGCACTGTATATTACTTCGTAGGGAATCACAATGTTTGGTTCAATTTCTTATGGCCTTGCTTAGTGATTTTGAAAGTTTGTGTGGTTTAGCCCTATGCCTTTTATTGATGATGTTGTTAATGAATTGTTAGCAGAGGAAATTAGACTTGCTTCTTAGTCGTAGGCCAATATAGCATTGTAATCTCTAGGTACATCGTCACCAAATATATCTTCTGACAAATGGATCATTGACTCAAGTGCCACAAATCATATGTTGCATAATTTGCCTTCTTTTTGTGTCGTTATCACCTACCTCATCCATGTTAATTAGAACTGCTAATGGTCATTTAGTTCCATTATCTAGTATTGGTCCCATTGTGACACCATCTTTGTCTTTATCTGATGTTTACTACATACCTGGTTCTGCTATGAATCTTGTTTCTATTGGAAAAATTTGTGATTCTGGATATAATGTGTATTTTTCTTCATCTAAATGTTTTGTACAAGACTGCACATCTCAAAAGGTGATTGAGATAGGTCATAGGTAAGTTGGACTTTATGTCTTGAATCAGTTCAAGAAGTTACTAGTTGCAGCTTCTAGTGTAAATTTATCTTTGTTTCGTTTGTCTTCTTCTTCTTCTTCACCTTTCTATTTGTGGCATTCTCGTTTGGATCATGTTTTTGCATCTCTTTTAAAGCTTTTAGTGTCTACAGGAGTCTTGGGTACTTTAGACAGTCATGATATTTCTGATTGTAGTAGTTGTAAACTGACAAAATTTTTCGCTTTACCTTTTAATAAAAGTATTTTTTTCTCTTGCTCCTTTTGGTCTTGTGCATTTTGATGTGTGGGGACCTTCTCTTGTATCTACAAAAGGAGGCACTAGATATTATGTCTCTTTCATTGATAATTTTACTTGTTTCACTCAAATCTATCTTATGAAACGTCGGTGATTTTCTCACAATTTTCAAAAATTTTAATGCTCTTGTAAAGACCCAACACTCTTCTACCATAAAAACCTTTCGTTGTGACTTGGAGGGCGAATACATTTCTAATGATTTTACCACTTTACTTGCCTCTGATGGAATTATACATCATATCGCTTGCACTGACACTCCTCAACAAAATAATGTTGTTGAAAGAAAACATCGTCATCTTGTTGAAACTGCAAGATCATTGTTGTTATTTGCTTGTGTTCCAAGTGTCTTCTTGGGTGAAGTTGTTCTTACAACAACTCATGTTGTGAATTGGATCCCGACTTCACATAATTTTGGTTAGTCTCCTTTTGAAAAAAAATGTATGGTCATGCACTTGATTACTCTACTTTGCGTGTTTTTGGATGTACTCACATGTTAAACGAACTAAATTATCAACTAAGTTTACTTTGTGTGTCTTTTTGGGATATGGTCTTGGTCAAAAGGGATATTGTTGTTTGGATCCAGTTAGTCAAAAATTGTATGTCTCACATCATGTTGTGGTTTTATAACATATTCCATTATTTTCTATTTCAATAGTTCACATTATTTGACTACATCTGATGTCATTAAAATTTATCCTTTTGATATGATGAAACTACACCTACTTCGGTACCAACTTCAGAACGTGTCTTAGCACCAATCGTAGATACCACACTAGAGGTTGTACTAGTTGATGACTAATGTTCATATCTTGATTGTTGTCGCTTCTATTTTTCAATGGAAGATTTTTCAAATGAATGTGAAAAATGCCTTTTTGAATGGGGATCTACATGAGAAAGTCTACGTGATTCCACCACCAAATCTCTCTTATAAATTTGGTGACTTTTGGAATTCAAAAAGCCCTAGTCTTGAGCAAGCACCTTATGCTTGGTTTCAAAAGTTTTCTACAATAATTTTCTTTCTTGGTTTTGTTGCTAGTTATCATGATTCTGCATTATTTGTTAGGAAAACCAATGTAGAATGTATTTTGTTATCCTTATATGTTGATGATGTGATATCACTGGTGATGATTTTTATGGAATTTCATATTTAAAAACTACATTATCCCATCGTTTTGCTATGAAAGATTTGGGTTTACTACATTGCTTTTTGGGTATTGAGGTTGCTTCTTCTTCCAAAGGTTATCTTTTATCTTAGTCTAAGTATATTGCTGACCTATTTGAGCGTGCTCAACTTACTGACAACAAGATTGTTGATACTCCTCTTGAGACAAGTGTGTGATCTTCCCCATCAGATGGTGTTCCTTTGATTGATTATACTTTATATCGAACAATTGTTGGGAGTCTGCTTTATACTACTATGACTCGTCCAGACACTGCACATGTTTTTCATGTTGTTAGTCAGTTTGTTTCAGCTCCCACAACAATTCATTAGGGTGTTGTTCTCTGTATTTTCATGTATCTTCGGGGCACTTTGTTTCAGTTTCTTTTGTTTTCTTCTACTTCGTCGTTAAACTTGTATGTCTATTGTGATGCGAATTAGAATGGTGATCCTAATCGAAAATCCACTACTAGGTGGTGTATTTTTCTCGGTGATTCATTTATATCATGAAAGAGCAAGAAACAAGATGTTACATCTCAATTGTCCATAGAAGTTGGGTATCGTGCCATGGCTTTGACTACACATGAGATTGTTTGGCTGCATTGGTTACTTGCAGATATGGATGTCTATTTGAAAGATCCTATGCCTCTACATTGTGATAATAAAAGTGCTATTCATATTGTTTGCAACTCTGTTTTTCATGAGCGAATCAAACATATCAAAACATTGTCATTTTACTCGTTATCATCTTGAACTTGACACTATGTTTACCATTTGTTCATTCGACTCTATAGATTGCATATATATTTACCAAGTCGGACTCCATTTTACGCTTTCATTTTATATTTGACAAATTCTCAATGCATTTAGTCATAATATCGTGAGTTTGAGGGAATGTTAACATAGACCTAAGTTTTAAGTCCATTTACTTGTGACTTCTAAGGTTAGCTTTGTATATATTTTTTCGTTTTCTATGTTTACAACACTAAAAGATGTAACTAAATTATGAAATAAATAAAGTTCGAAAGTAGGGAAAATGTAGATTGAAACTTGGAGTAAGAAAAATGAAAAAGAAAGTATGTATCCAGGCGAGAATAAGGTGTTACAATAATTTATAGCCATTGCAATATGTTTAATATTCTTAATTTTTATTCGATCCAATTTATTTCTTATATATTGTACGAACTTTGAAAATGTTAAACCACAACGTGAAGATAATATAGAATACGAAGCTGCTATGTTGAATTATCAATGTACGGTTTGAACTTATAAGGGGATAATATTATTTATACGAGTTGGTTAGTATTTAATACATTCTCATAGTTTTTATATTCTATATCTTTATATCAACTATTACGTGATGGTTTTTTTTTTTTTTTCTATAAAGTCTTGTATCGTAAATTGTAATTGAATCTACTAATAACAAATTGACTCTTTCATGGTACCTTTTTTATTTATATTTTTTAAATTAATGAATATATTTTTTGAGAATCCAAAATTTGTGCATAAAAGAGATGTGTTTTAAGTAAGAAATATGCTCAAGGCAATAAATTAAAAAAAAAAATGAAAATTTTTTATTGTGGACACTTTTACTTCTTGCGATTCTAAATCATCATGCACTATATAAGTTATATCGTAAGGATCAAAGGTATCAACCATCTCTTTCATATTCATAAACATTAGAATAATAAACAATTAATCATGAGAGAGGTAGTGACAAGTTTATTGGCCACAATACCAAAACACAATCGCACATATTATTGCATTTTTTTATTATAATTTATCCAATAGAAATTCAATTGTACATGTTAATATAAAATTGTAAAGTTATAATATTAAACTAATATTACAAAATTTAATTTATATTAATAAGTATTACAATTAATGTTTTTAAAATAATTTTAACGCGTCACATTTTCCTTTCTCTATTAACATATTATGATTAAACTATTCATTTAATCTTTATATCTAACATTATTTTTTTGAGTTTTCTACTATGAGTTTAAGTTTGCACACAACTTTTATAATGATTTATCACTCCCAAAAAGTTGAGTAATTATACTAATACTTTTGTTAGGTTCTATGAGATTACATAAATATCGTTTTAACACTTACACGAACTTTTTTTTATTTATTTTTCATGAAAATGTGTTTTTGTTTAAATCCTAAAGATATTAATGCAATGTAAAATGAATATCAAATATTTAAGAGAAATAAATCTTAAAAAAAAGGAAAAATAGTAAATAATTTGTGTGAGATTTCATAATAGTCTTATGAAAATAAGAGTTAGAATGAAATGAATAGTTTATATATAGTTGTGTGTGTGGGGTGAGGCGAATTGTTTGACCTAGCTAGGAATAGGTGTATGACTATTTAACTTTTGTCAAATCAATGAACTAATTTATTTGTGAAAGCATTTGGGATGTGTGGCTCTTGGCTTCACAAAAGGTTGAAGAAAAAGGTGAGATAGAAGAAAAGAATGAAAAGAATATGTTAATTTTTATTTGTATTAATTAAATCTACTTTGGAATGGATAATTTCCATCAAAACTAACCAATCATGTCATTGCAATAGTCACCACCCTATCACAATCTGCAAATTCCATGTGTATCCCATTATAAGTTTTTCTTTTGCTTCATTAAATATTTTTTTTTTCCTCGATTACATTGATTTAAGTTTCTTAACTTGTTTATTAAATTAACTTCGACCGAAATCATCTTTAATAGAGTTAAATTAAAATACGTTAACTAAGCCAAATGTTTTAAAAGAAAGTTTACCAAATTTTGTGATTTTTTATAAAATATAGTTTTTAAATAAATTATGTTATTTTAACTTTTTAAAATATACATTTATTAATAGAATAAAAAAATAATATTTATTTTAAAAATATATTCTTTTACTCAAATTTCAAAATGTACAGGAATTTGACTCTTAAATAGTTTAATGTTTTATTTATATGATTTTAGATTCATAAATACTGCATCATATAATTCTAATTTAACATAAAATTGAGTATAAATATCTTATTACATTCTAAATTATATATAAATTGAGACATCTATATACAATAAAGTCTTCAGTTTTTTGTGATTTTTTATTTTACAGTTTATTCCTCATTCTTAAAACATTTTAATAACTTTCTCTCGGGATAACTACTATGGTATTATATTGCTCCTGTAACCGTTTGTTTAGAACGTATTATGTGGAGACTCTTCTTACTTCTTAATTTAATTATTACATAATTTTATTTTAATATATACATTTTGTGAACAAAAGACAGGTAATAGGTTTTGAAATTTTCTCTTTGAATTATGTTATTGAAACTGAAACAATAATACAAATTTATAGCATGAAATAGAAACTGAAACACCAACCCAATGATTTCATGTAGGAGACGTGATTGAAGTAACAGCAAAATAATGAGCTAAAAAAAATTTCATCCCTAAATACTCTGTCACTAATTGACCTTTTATTCAACGAAACAATCATCTATTATATATTAAGAAAAAAAAAAATGTCATCAAAATTAATACATTATTCATTTTTTTTATTGACACGTGTTATAAAAATTAATTTTTTCGTCATTTTAAAATTTTAATACAAAATGATCCGAATTCAAATCCTACAAAAGACAATTTATTTTTTATTTTTTTCATTTATTTATGATTTCAACTATAATATTAATTATAAGTAATATTATAATTTATAATACTTTTATAAGTATTAGTATTAGAATTTGTATAAATATTATTTGTAGTGACAGTAATAAAATTATAAATAGTATTGTAATAATAATAATAATAATTATTATTATTATTATTATTATTATTATTATTATAATAATATGTTACTACTATATATTATTAATATTAGTTTAACATTATTAGTAGGAAAGTTATATTACAGTTATTAGTAATATTAATATGTAATATGTTAATTTTATTATTATATATTATTGATATGAGAAAAGAAATATTACAAATATTATTATTATTATTATTATTATTATATTATTATTATTAGTAGTATTATTAGTATTATTATGGTTAGACACATAATTTATTTTTATTTATTACGAGACCATATTTTAATTATTTGCACTTTTTATTTATTTTATTGTTCTCCCTATTAGTAAAATGATAAAACTGACAATAAATTTTTTATTATGAATAATTATTTAAATTTAACAAATTATAATTAACAAGATAAAATTGTAAAAACAAAAAAGAACACAAAAAATGTGTATCTTTTTATATATTTAGTTGTTGTATTATTATTATTAATACTACGAGATATTATTATAATGGTATTATTATTATTATTATTATTATTATTATTATTATTATTATTATAGTTAGACACACATATTAATTTTATTTACTATAAGATCATATTTCAATTAGTTGTCGTTTTTATTTGTGTTGTTGTTGATGTATATATTTATATATAATTATAGATTATTATTATCGTTAAAATTAGTTTTAATATTAGCATTGACATTAATATTTATAGCATAAACATTATTATTATTATTATTATTATTATTATTATTATTATTATTATTATTATTATTATTAGTTTGTATTATTGGTATCATTATTATTTTTATTATTATTATCACTATTTATAGTGGTGTTATTAATATAAGTTTTTTTTAGTTATACAAAAGTTGTTATACTAGATCTTTTTGTTAAATAGATTTTTAATCTTTTAAAATTTTTATAATTATTGTCACTGTAATTATTGTAACAATTATTTTTTAATTGTGTCACTATTTCGAGTAATATATGTGATAATAAAAATGTTGTCTCTATTGTGAATAATATCGATGATAAATTTGTTTGTATAAAGAGTGATAAAAATTTTATTTATCATTAAACTTTTTTCACAAAAACTACATTTTTTTTAGTGTCGATGTTGAATATCGTCTTTGTGTAGTCATTTATCCCTAATTGGTCTCTCTATAAATAAAAAATCATCTTGATAATTGTTCTCCTTCTAAAACCGAACTTAATGACAAAATTCATATTCTTTCAAACATTTCTTTAATTGATTTTATGTTTCTAAATAAGCAATTCAACGTTCAACATTTATTTACATTACAACAGTGATTGGAATACAACATTGATGGCGACAAAAATGGCAAGACATAAAGGATATGAATGAAAGAAGAAAACAATAGCTTCACAAAAGAAAGTGTGGGATAATATATAAAGGTAAAAGGTGATGATGAACCATTAAAATCCACTAATTTCATAGATATGTGATGATTTGTAGTTACACTATGTAACCCACGAATAGTCATTTCAAAAGTATGAAAAGTCATATAAGGATTGAAATAATTGACCATGCATCTAAGATGATTGATTATATCACAAAAATAAAATGAATAAACACAAAAGTACGATACATTTAATAAATTATGTATAGAGTGAATTAATTAAATACACATGTATATAGCAACCAACTCTTGATTTAATATTCCATGTACATTAGTAATTCAGTTAACAATAAAATAATCAATTATATACTCAAAATGATATGCTATTTAAAGTTGGATCAGCATTTTAATATGTTTATGATTTAAAATAATCAATTTTATCTCATGTTAATAAATTAAATGTTAATGAGGCCGAAAACATTATATGATTTAAAAAATTAGAGAATTTTTTTCAAAATAAAAAACCCTTGATACATGCTCTTGCGGATAGGATGTCAACGGGGCGGGTAGGGTACGGGTAGTAGTTCCCCCGTACCCTATCCGCTGGAAAAATATTTGTCACTGTATCCGTACTCATGTCCGTCGGGTATCCGCCTATTTTTTTTCATATCCGGGGGTATCCACGGGTACCTGCAGGTATTTACAAAATTATTTAAAAAACAAATATTTAATCATAAATTCAAATAAAATAAAATATATCGCTGTCATAAATTTTAAATAAAGTTCAAATAACTTCAAGTTCATACAAGTCCAAATAATTATAAAAGTAAATATAAAATAACGTTAAACATAATGAAAATTCTTTAATTAGTGTTTTGATAAAAAAAAGTCCACTTTCTTCAATTGATTCCTAAAAGATAAACAAAATAAACAAATAATAAACATCAATTGTCACGTGCCAAGTATTCTTATTTTGATTCCATCATTTGACAACAAGCATACCATAAACGTCATTGTCTATATAAGATTTGATGTACATGCCCAATTTCAAATAAACGAAAGAGAAGAATGTCAAAGGGTGTACTTGGAAGAAGACAATGTACCAATACTTGAAGTTTGAAGAATGAAGACAGAAGACAAGATTTGCAACTAAGAAAAAATTAGGCCAGAATGTTTTTTACTAATATATATATATATATATATATATATATATATATATATATATATATATATATATATATATATATATATATATATTTATATGTAGGTACTTTTGTGAATTAAAGTTTAGCGGGTACGGGTATCCACGGGTACGGATAATATGATATCCGTACCCGCCCCTTTAACATGCGGGTATCAAAAATACCTGTACCCACGGGTAGCGGGTATCCATTTTTAATATTCGTTTCCTACTCGTTGCGGGTTTTATCTGCGGATACTCGCGGGTACGAATTTTTTTGACATCCCTACTTGCGGACAAGAAAATTTTAAAGAAAGGATGAAAATGTATTCGTGTAAAATTTAAAACTTTGGTAATTAAAGCAAACTTGGATAACGAAATTGAAGAGAATAAATGAATAAAATGACAAAATATTGTGTGGACTATCGTCGTGTAAATCTGGTCTTCTTTTACATTTCCGCATTACTTATTTTGCATCATTATCTTACTTTACTATTCTGAATAGTGCCTTACTTCTCTTTGTGATCCTTTACATTTTTTCCCGTGTGCCCTTTTAATCCCCTCT
>Ga0214544_1012734_pt1 | contig 10715 bp, 8 predicted proteins | sample CNSS3metaG_FD_160074 | JGI IMG/M metagenome (GOLD analysis project Ga0214544, IMG submission 160074) | Root nodule microbial communities from cowpea collected in UCLA plant growth center, Los Angeles, California, USA - CNSS3 | ecosystem: Host-associated > Plants > Roots > Nodule | place: USA...
CTAAAGTTTCTTTGTGAAAAGTTGTTTAGATAAGTGTTTCAAAAGTGTTTTCCAAAATGAGTTATCGTTTGTACAATAGATTGCATTTAGGTAGTCATAGTGAAGATAAAATGCATCATACACATGAAAGTACATTCCCTTTCTTTGGTGAGGACATAAGTGCATTATCATACGTATCTTGGGAGAGGGAAATAGATGATTTGGTGCAATCATTCCATCTTAGACATAGTAAATACTACTTTCTTACTTTGTGCATTTCAAGTTTTGTAGGATATGCAAGAGAGTGGTGGGATTATAGGCAGTTTAGAGTGGAAAAAGGATGAAAATCTCCCATTCAAAATTGGAGTGAGTTGAGAGCATGCATGAGAAGAACATTCATACCACCTTCCTTTGATTTTGATCGTGAGATAGAGAAAAAGAAAATTGAGATAGCAAGAAGGAAGGAGGGAAAACTCACAATACTCTTAAGAGAGATGAGGGAGTTGGAAGAAAAAGAAAAAATAAGAATTCAGAAAAGAGAGCAAAAAGAAAGAGAGAAATTTGAGCAAGAATTAAGAGAAGAAGAGGAAAAGTTGAGAAAACAAAAGGAGGGAGAAAAAAGAATAGAATATGAAGAGGAAAAGGGAGTAAGACAAGAGGCAGAGTTTGAAAGAAAAGAGGAAGATATTGAGAGGAAAGAAATAATGCTTAGGGAAGTAGAGATACAACATCCTACGGCTCCTTGCATAGACTTCAAGGGAGTAATTCCATCTTTCAACTCTTCTTTATTAGTCATTAATACTTTGTCTTAACTCTCCCTAAAATTGTTTTTCCATCTTCACCAATCATTCCATATTCCTCAAAAGATTTGCAAAAGTCAATCTCTGACTTAGAATTACCTTTTTGGACTCAATTAGGTCAAAGAGAAAATCAATGTTTTAGTGAAGTGGGTTTCATTGAAAATGTTTCCAAACATAAAATCCCATTGTCATGTGTCTTCGGAAAACATAGTCTACATGATGTCCAAAATTTTAATGAAAATTTATTTGATGATTTTTGTCGATGTGTTTTTGATCCTGGAGGAATCAAGCTTTCAAAGTTGTGGGCCTTAAAGAATCCTCTAGATCTGAGGACAGATCCTCTTCAAGAGAGAGGGGATGATGAATATAACCCTACAGGGCTTTTCAACTAGGGCCAATGGCCTAGCCAATTTAGTTTTTCTTTGTCATTAAATAAATACATATTTTTGAATGATTTAATTTTAGTCTAATAAACGGGTTTTATTATGCAGTGTATTTGGGCCTAGACTACAATATCTGCCAGCAGCCTACTAATGTTCTTAGTGTGGATTCATTGTATCCAGCAGCTTGCTTAAGCTAGTTGGACGTGCAAAGAGAATTAGCCCAATATTTGAGTGGTACAGATGATGAGGCAAAAATTTCATATTTGAGGACAAATCCTTCTCAAGAGGGAGGGGATGATGAGATGCCTCTAACTAAGGGACCACAACAAGAGCAATGGCTAGGAGGATACAAGAGGAATGGGCCTCCAATGCTTATACAAGGCCCAAGATGAACTTTACATGGGCCAAGGAAGATGTGAAGACCTAGCCTAAAACTCTTTGTTTGTAAATATTAGAATAGGGTTTATTTTTGGGCTTTGTATTTTGGGCCCAGTAGAATAGGGTTTTCTTTGGGCCATGTATTGGGCCTTAGAGGAAATTGGGCTTTAGAAGTAATTTTGGACCAAAAAGGAGAATTGGGCCAAATGGGCCAAGAGTAGTGTGTCTACTCTAGAAAAGCCTAGAAGCTTCTCAAACTTGCTCTCCAAGGATGAGAGTTAGCTTCCCATAGCAAGACAAGTGTGACTTGCTTAGGTGGCAAGTCACACCTCCCACATGCTCCTTTTTGGCTCCAAAATTCAACTTTTTTGACTCCTTTTTCCCTCCACTTTTTGGAGACTCCTTGGTCTCATTTTAGCCTATAAATAGAGAGCTTAGGACCCTTGTATTTTCATTCATGAATATAGTAGAGAAATTCTATTGAGATGACTCTAGACTCCTCTCTTTTTGTGAATCAACTTAGGCTAGAGTTCTCCTTCTTGGTTTCCTCTAGCCCCCTTCCTTGAGTGTTGGCCCAACCTCACTTGAGAGCTTCTCTAAACACCATTGCTGCACCACTTCTCCTCTCATCTTCTAACTTTCGCACCTTCATCCTTCTCCATGGAAGCTTCATCAATTCCGCATGACTTCTCCTTGGCTTCCTTATTCTTGAAGATGGACTCATCAGTCAGGTTAGGGCTATACTCATCCATCAACGGCGGTGAAGGTGGAGTTGGGTAAGTACCACCTTCAAACAAAGGTTCATCTGAAATGTATTCCATTTAATCGTTAAGATCCATCTCCAATCTTTGTTGTTGCCTCTAACGTCTTGCTTTATGTGCGTTTGCACTCCACCACCTATTGCACAGTCTGTTGCCCATAGTTCCTCCATCAATTTGTAGTGCTTAATAGGACTAACCCTCCATTTCACCGCATTGGGCATTCTTTTAATGGTTTTGGTACCTTCGAATTATTAACAATACCCTTTTTGCAGCATGTTAATAAATTCGAAAATCCATTTCGTCATCTAGTAATAACTGCCATATTTTTAATTGGTATTGTAGTTGCCCTTTGGTTAGGTATTGGAGCAACATTACCTTTACAGAAATCCCTAACGTTAGGTCTTTTTTAAAAGTAGAAGATTGTTTTCATTTTTACGTCATTTTTAAATAAATAGGCCTTGCCTGAAATTGAAGAACATGATACAATTCTTGATAACATATTATGAACTATTGATATAAAAATTAAATAAACATTCATTCATTATACCTTGCTCAAGTCGTCTGATACTTCATCCTCAACTTCAAAGCAATTGGATATTCCATTCCGCGCAAATCCACTCAATGAACTCATAGACATCACACCATTTATCTTTTAAGATTTCCACTTATTTTTGACATTATTTTTTGTCATTTCAACAAAACCCATTTGGCACAATGACCTGATGGAGGAACTATTGGTGGCAGATCATGCAACAGGTGGTGAAGTGTGAACACAAATCATTGTAAGATGTCAAAGGCAATAAGAAAGATTGGAGGTGGATCTTAATGATCAAATGGATTAGATTTAGGAGCAATGAAGGTGGTATTGACCTAACTCCACCTTTGCTCTCATAGATGCATGAGTATAACCCCGACCTGACTCAACCTATGCCATTTATTTCACATGATGGTACCTTATCATCTCATGGATCAAAATGAAAGCCCTAATCATTTGTTAAGGAACTCACAATATGAGAAGTTGACTATTGAACTAGATGGTTTCATAGATGTTATGGGGACTGAAAACTCTCATTTTGAAAATAATTCATCCATAGTGGAACGCCAAGTGATAGTTATCGGGAAATTAAAGGAAATTAATGAGTAAATATTTCCAACATGATGTGTCACAATTCAATATAGAAAGCAACATTTGGAAAATATTAGCAAAAAGGAACAAATAGGATGATCAAATATGGAACAATGTTATGATTTTGTGTGCTTAAATCCCATCCATACCAAACATCTAAAGGACATGCCACCACGTCAACGATAGAATAAATTAATGAGTAGATGATGGGAAGTAGTTGAGTAGCTTGTTTGTAATTAATTCCTTTATTAATGATTGCAATGTTATGGTTTACTGTGATAATGAATTCAATTCCACTCTATCATTTACCTACTATAATTGCATTTGTGTTTAACATTTTTATCTAATTCATATTTTATTATTTTTGAAGTTTAATTATAATGGTGCCATCGTAAAAAAATAGAAGACCTAAAATTCGATAGGAAAAGATTCCGCAACATATGTAGACCCTCCTCACCCAAAGAAAACTTCAGCGGAAGTTGTTCTAGCTCAAAGACTTTTTTTAGTGACCATGATCAGATGGTTCAATATGGGTTAGAGTTTTACACAAGGATAGTTGTGAAACAAAAAAATTATAAATTTTCAATCTTTTGCATCAATCGATCTTTATTTCCATCATCACCTTTTTTTTTTCAAGGGATCTTTGTAACACCTTAGGCGGATATTACTTGGTATAATAAAATATAATTAAAAATAAAAACATATGATACCATACAGGAAAAATTCAAATCTTTAACAATGGTCGAAAATAAAACCAATAATTCTCAAATGTAGTATTACAACTCCAAAATCCAAAACCAATTAAAAGTATTCAAAAATATGATTCTTAATAAAAACCCCAAGCTAGCACACATCTCCACACCAACGCCTCGCCAACATCACTTGAAACCACATCTACTCCCATGTGACATTACCACATGATCATCACATAACCACAAACAAAAAGGACGAGCTTATCAAAATAAAACATACATATATAACAAGAACATGTCACCCAAACAACTTAATTTGACAAGATTACCATACTTTGAAACCTTACATCTCAAGGTAATTATGCAACCATATTCTCATATCCTATATGAGACTAGCACATCAAAACACATCAATATATTATCCATACATTAAGGATACCAGACCCATCTACGAACCCGCCCACTCTTAGTCCAACCTCTACGAACTTACCCACTCGTAGTCCAACACGTGTGAACACAACCAATTATGAACCTCCTTACTCGTAAAACAATCAAATGTGAGTGCAAAACCTACAAACATCCTCACTTGTACCTTTCACACAAGAGTACCACCAATATGAACCTCCCCGTCCGTATTTATCACGCGTCCAAACTCAATTACAAACCTCCTTGCTTGTAATACATTCAAGCATATCATAAACCCAAGTTCTCAACGAGAACATATAACCAGGCCATCACACTTATGCACGTAAAACACACAAAAACCCATAACATGTGCCTAGACCATTCCCTGCGGAGTAGAAGCGCCGCCCAGCGATTTCTGTTGCACACCGCCTGGTGCCACACCCTCTAAGGCCTTCTTGTTCTGCCTATCACTTAGTAATCCAACAACACCACTAGGTGTTATACTAGTAGCATGAAACTACTGGTTTGTGATTCCCAAAATAGTGTCCAATATCCCACCATCCAAGGCATACATCAAGAATATAAAACACATGTTCATATATCTCAACATGTCTCAAAATGCACTACCATACATCATATGCATCAATCTTAATTTCACACACATCCATTCACTAATGGAGACCACGTCAACATTTGAATTTAACAAAGAATCAATCATGCTAATATGGAACTCAAACCACCAACCAAATAATGCATACAACTCATGCTAAGTCATAAATTTACCTCAAATAGCACCTACAATAGTCCCTTTAATCCAACTCCTCATATTAAAAGAGTTTAATATCATCACATAATCATATATCCATACATTAGACTCACAATAGTAACCATAGGTCCATTTTATATCAATATAATATGCATTCAAAAAAAATGAACTCCTACAGTCCCCCAACCTTTGCCAACACATTAAAAAACATATTTCTGTTGCGCATTGGGCGTCGCTTGGTAGTGCATACCTGCCGCCTAGCGGTGCACGAGAATTCATGTGTGAAATCCAGATTTATTCACCTGCAAGAATCCCTAAAACCCCAAAGGCGTGACCCACTCATCCAATTGCATGGAAAAATCAATCAATCATGCTTCCAACATCCATACATGCTTAATTACATTCATTCAAACACGACATCACAACAATTTAAAACCTGGATATCAAATATCATCATCATCATCATCATGTTTTCAATACTTCCCCAAGCCTAAAGTTAACCCTCATGCCCATTCATTCAACGATTCACAAAAGTATCATCATATAAATGGTGTAAACAATTCAAATGCTATCATGAAACACGTTCAGAACGTTTAATAAACTTAATAATATTTGGTTAAAAATATTAAATTCACATATTTCTAAAGTTGATGGACTAAAAGGGATTAACACTACTACATTTATTAGTTTTAATAACATTTAAAAAATGTTGCTAAAGTCTAAAAAATTGTTACCATTTGTAAAGGCAACATTTATACATATGTTGTGTATACTAAAAGGTTTTAGGAACTCTTTTTTGTATTATTAGAATCATTTTTAAAAATGTTACTAATTAGCATATTTACGAACACTACAAAAATGTTACAATTTACTTTATTATTGTAACTATTAAAAAATGTTACGAATTACCCTTTTGTAACATTTTAAAATTGTTACTGTTGTCACAAGCAAGTTTGAAGCAAAGATTTAATAAAGTCTTGTGTATAAAGATCATATGTGGTTGATGAAGATTGATGAATATCCGCTTGAAGAATCATGTTTCTATTGTATTAAATTTGGAAATAATATTTAGAATATGATGGTTACATGTTTCATCATGTTGGTAGGCTATATCACATAGGTTAGATGTCTTGTTAGTCTTAGTGTGTCATTTTTAATCTGTTAAAATGGGTTTTAATAGCTTAAAAGACTTGTTGTATATAGTTTCTAGTATAAATGTATTAAATCAATTGAATTGTTTTTCAATCGACTAATTTCACTCAAGTCAAGTGAAATCAACTGATTGTACGAAAAATTAAACCGATTGATTTCACTTAAACCAGACTATATAAGTTGTGTTTTTTATAGCAAAGGCACGATTCTGATTTTTTGAGCACGAAAATCTATTATTCATCATTAGAAAACTCTCTCTCTCTCTCTCTACTTTACACAACTACAAGGTGAAGATTGAAGATCTTGGTTGATCTTAGAGGCATTTTGGCTTGGGATTAGCTTAAAGAACTCGTGTATGGTTGGCTAGGGAGAGCCACCATCAGGTTTTGTAGTGCTTATGCCTTATTTAACACTCCATTTTTCAGTATTTTTCCTTTTTAAAAATTTCTTTTTAGTTTAAATAATTATTAGGTTTTCTTTAATTAAGTAGTTTTTGTTATTTGTCTAGAATAATAAAGTTTTCATAAAAATATGAGAAAAAAGTTGTTTTTAAGAGTATTTTTGTTGCATTTAGTTCTCTTCTTTTTAAGACCCCCATTTGAATAATTTAGTTTGCAAGGAAGTCCCTTTCAAATGGCTGATTTGCATGATAAACCATTGACTCTAATTTCCATCTTTTATTAGAGAGACCTTTGGTCAACTTAATTGCTGATGGCCAAAATGCACTGTTCCATTTTTCTGATCCAACCTTCGTGATGGTGATCAAAGGAATCACAAGAGAAATTACTTTACGAAAGAGCATATGTGTGTTGTAACTTGATCACGTGAATCCATCTCAAAGCGATCCCTAGACGCTAAAATCTGATGATGCATGGTGGAGGCTGAAGATCTAAAGTAGAGATCGTGATGGAATGAAAGCTGACTCGAGATGGACAAACGAGGCACGATAAAGGATGATCAACGACACGGTGAAAAGAATTGAAGATTGCGATTCTAGATTCGAGAGCAAGCAACAAAATGGGTTAGGTTTTCGTGGTTTTGGTGTGGGATTTTTAAAGGGAGAAATTAGGTTTTTGTGAGTGAGGGCCCTTGACAGAGTGAGAAAAAGAGAAATGTGTGGAGGTTAGGGTTTGAGAGTTCATGTTCGAGAGTTTCGTATTCCTGTGAGTGAGGGAGAGGAAGTTTAATGTATGAGGGTTCAGTCCATATCTAATGAGCACAAAGTAGCCTTCTGAGATTGGGGTTTTCCCTAGTGTGTTAGGTAGCTCTACTTAGTTCACCCACTTCCTTGCACCATTTTAATTTCAAAGCTTTCTTTCTCTTGTGTATTTTTTCTCAAATTTGCAATAAATACAATGCTTCCTTATTGTTTCTGATTTTCGGCTTTCAATTTGGTTGTTTAAGCTTTGATGTGTTTTAAGTTTTTGTGTCTTTAATTTTTGCAATTTTAAATTCCATGTTATGATTTATGCCTTTAATTCTGAAGCAATTTAGATTTCCTTTATTGCTTTCCAAGTTCAATGTTCAGTTTTTGTTTTTGAATCAATGTGTTAAGCATGGTTTGTAATATGCACAAGTCAATATTTCCTTTTGAAAATCACGTGATCCCAAAGTGGACATACAATATCGAGATGTCTTCTCGAGTGTAGATGAAACCATGAGTAATCCATTCCTTCAAGTTTTAGTTAATTTCTGCAGTACTAATTCCATGAATCTGTTTAGAATTCTATTTTAAGGTGTTGATTTTGCTTTTAGTTTAAACTTTCTATTTTAGCTTTAGTTTATTGCATTAGTTGGTGTCTAAGTCATGAATTATGGTATTGATATTCGTAGAGCTTTGTATATGCATTTGTTAGTCCAATAATATCTTAGTTTCCTTGCCTTCTGATTCTGATTATTAGTTTTTATTAGTGCATCATGGTTAAATTGCCAACTCCATTGTCATACTTGAGCATTCACACATCCACGGCCCACTATTATGCTTAAATATATTTTGACTTTTGTTGGTCACTCTTACAACTGTCGTGGTCTAATTTCTTTGCAGCCTCATAATATCTAAATTTGTATGTGGTTCGTGACTTACAGTGGCAATTTATCATGGCAAATGTGCACACACATCCTTCATTCATATATACACCTTCTCATTCCAATTTAGCCTCTTTACATCACTCCCATTAGATTTCATTTGATCTTAAATATGCATTGCATTTTAGTGAAAAAAAATGTGGGTGTGTTGATGTTGTCACATACCAATTTTTACTGCAAGTTTCAATCAATTTGATTGGCACTATGCACTTATGTTTTGCTGAGTAAATGGCTGCAACCATTGATTTGCTACTATCATAGTATATTCACGCATATTCTCATAAAGTTGGCACTACATGTTTCACTTTCTTCCCCTTTTAGATTCAATTCATCATTCCCATTCATATTCCATATAATATCCTGCATTTAGCATTGCATTCATGCATATCATGGCATATTTCCATTCATGCATTTAATTTAGTTTTTATATTTTCATTTTTTTAGTTTCTTTTAATTGATTCAATTTTCCCCCTTTGTTTAGTTTTATTTTCTTTTTTTTAGCAAGATTTAATTACGCAAGCTATACTTAATACACATCATTTCCTTGGATTCGATCTTAAGTCATTTTCTCTATAATTCATTAGGGGAAATTATTTGGGTTTTGTTTGACTTTAAAAACGACTGAAAAAGTATGAGTTAACAAGTCACCATTAGGTTTTGTAGTTCTTATGCCTCTGTTTGTTTACCTGATGTGATTCGAGATCTGTGAGTGTGATTCTTGCAAGGTTGTAGGCTAGATTTTTGTGATTCGAATATCTTGGTGTATTTCTTTGTTCAAAAGTGTAATCTTGGTATGTGATTTGTAAAACTTTTGAACATAGTGGAAACCAAGCTCAAGATGTAGCTTTGTGATTGAGTGAACCAATATAAAAACAATTGTGCCATTCCCTTCCCTTCATCTCACTCACTTTATTTCACTTTAATCTGTTGTTTTATTTTTTGACCAATTAAAAGTGTATTGTTCTACAGCTTTTGCATTCAAATTTTGTGGTCTATTTGATTCAATCAAAAGGGTTTTAAGCTTTCGAAAAAGTTTTAAACAACCAATTCAACCCCTCCCCTTTCTTGGTTTAAATCACCACTTCAATCTAACAATTACTAATTTATCTATCTTGAAATAAGAATAATTCTGGCCTTTTTTGTTAGTTTGATCTCATGCATAACAAAAGCATTTAAGCTTCACTTTCTTGACTTTATCATCCAAACCTCCATATAACTAATTCAAAATATCATGGGTATCTCAATTGTAAAAACTCATTCTTTAAAAACACAGTCTCAAATGTCATAGTTTCTAAAAATATAAGCCTTTGTCTTTTCTCTCAACTCTAGTTCCTTTTTCCACTTCAACCCAACCTTGTTCTTCATCTTTCTCATCCGAATCTTCATCCTTTCTTGAATTAGAGACCATTTTTGGCTTTGTGGCAAAGTCTTCTTCGAATCTACCCAAACAATTTCTTCCTCTATGTAAGGTAAATTCCAACCTTTTTCTTTTTCTTTTAGTTTAAGGTTGTTGTTTCTGCTTGAATTTTGATAAGAGCCTCATTCTTCTTTGTGATTTATTCGTTTTGGCTTCTCGAGGTTGATTTGGGGTTTTGATGCACAAAATCGTCTTTGTAGTTTAGTTGTTTCAATCTTGTTCTACATTTGAGGTGACAAAAGCTATTTTTGTTTATAGAAGTAAAATTTGTCTTGCATGTTATAATTTGATGTATTCAATTGCTTGAATTGTTGTGTTTTGATGTGTTAAATTGATGAGTGCATGTAAATTGTGGTAGTTTGTGTCTTCTGGTTTGGCATGCTAAGAAGAAGTGAAAATATGTTAATTTTCAATTTTCAATTCCTTTTTTGCAACCTATGATTGATTGAGTTAATTTTAAAAATAGGATGTATGAAGCTATGCATGAATGATGTTGGTATTTTGAGACTTGACTTGATATGTTGTAGTAAAATATGTAATTTTTTTATATTTGAAATTTGAGATGGAATTATTAATATGTGAATAAAAATGTGATTAAGGATGTATATGATTGTGAAAGTATTATTATGAAACTATGATGAAAATAGGTTTGTTAATTATATATATATATATATATATATATATATATATATATATATATATATATATATATATATATATATATATATATATATATATATATATATATATATATTTATTTTTTTTTTTTTT
>Ga0214544_1012735_pt1 | contig 10714 bp, 9 predicted proteins | sample CNSS3metaG_FD_160074 | JGI IMG/M metagenome (GOLD analysis project Ga0214544, IMG submission 160074) | Root nodule microbial communities from cowpea collected in UCLA plant growth center, Los Angeles, California, USA - CNSS3 | ecosystem: Host-associated > Plants > Roots > Nodule | place: USA...
TGCTTGCTTAGAGTTTTGGTCATGAATTCCAACCCCAATGAGTCTTTGCCTTGGTATTTTATCACTTTAAAGTTTAGAAATCCTTATGTTTTCACTTGTTTCGAATTAATCAATGGTTACATTCAACACTTAAATTAGTAAGTACACCTAGTTAACTAAACAAACGCAATTCCCGTGGGAAAACGATACTTGGACTTATCATTTTTATTACTTGCACGACTTGGTACACTTGCCAAAGTCTTAACAATTGTCTCACACATAAGTAGTCTCACATTGTCTCACACGTAAGTAGTTTTAATCTTTCAATGATTCTATATGAAAGATCAGGTACCATTGTTTCATCTATATTGTATCTAAATACTAATTAGGTATGCTTTCACATTCTATTATTGGTATTATGAACCACTCTTAATATTATTAGGGATAATTTATTATATGATAGGGTTTAATTTGTTCTTTATGATCGATTTATTTTGATTATAATCTAACACATCCAATAGAAAGAAGATAAAAATGCATTTGAAGGTTCCATTTGCCTAAAAATTAAAGACAAACTAGAGAAGGAAGCAGAAATGAGTAAATATTGGATACTAAGGTAATATTATTCATTGCTTATTTATTAAATATGATTCATTTATACATTGATTTATTTTGCTTTATCTTCATTGACAGTTGGTTTGGACAAAAATTGTTCCAGGTCAGCCATACTTCCATGATTGGAGACAAGTTTGTGGTAGACATAAATAAACTGGAATGTAGTTGTAGGAAATGGACCATAACAACAATTCCCTGCTATCATGCCCTCACTATCGTCAAAAATTTAAATTTGAATGGAGAGGATTGCCTCCCACACTGATTTCTGAAGTCAACCTACGAAGAGACATACTTGTCAATGATATACCATGTCAACGAACCTCATCAATGGAAAATGACCTCTTACTGTGATGTTTTGCCTCCTACTAAAAGAGTCTTGCTTGGAAGACAAAAAAAGAAACGAAGGTTAGAGTCCTAGGAGCTGAAGAAAGACGACACGCAAGTGAAGCAAGGTGAAACACGTAAAAGATATGGGATATGCAGAGCACTTGGACACAAACGAAATAGCTATCCCCAAGAACCTCTAACAGAGCAGCAACCAACTCCATCAACTACACAACAAGGAAGCACAACTGTTGAACATGCTGAAGGAACTCAACCAAGCCAACAAAGTGAATAACTTCAACCAACTCAACCTACTCAACCAACTGAAATTACTAGTGGTCAACCAATTGAAATTAATGGTGGTTAGCCAACTGAAATTACTGTAACTTAATCAATTGTTCCATCACAATCCTATCAGCCAAGTCACCCAACATAGGCAGCTCAAAATTCTTCATGCCAAGACACCTAACTACCTCAACCAAGTCAGATTTCTTCATGCCATCAAATTCAACCAACAACAAGAACCAGCTACAAAGAAAAATTGTCATATAGAAGGGGCCCAATTTGGAAGTCATGAAGACCTTATTTCGTGACATGATTACAACTTTTTTTTTGGAAGTTCAATATGTATTTCCTTTTTATTGGAACCAATTTAAGTTGGAAGAACAATGTTCTGTATTTAAATGCTTAGCAGGTGATTTTATTTAACGCGTTATGTGTTTTAAAGAATATGGTTATGTACTGAAATGCACTTTGGATTAATATCATTTGTGTTTTGAGCATACGATTGAGTCCATTTACAGTTGATTCATCTGTCTTTTGAGCAAAAAATTACATATATGATTAAGTCCATTTAGGATTTTATTCATCTATGTTTTCAGCAAAATATGATATATATGATTTAGTCAAATTGGGAATAAATGAACACCTTATTTGGAGTCAACTTTTATAATTCATGTCCTTATTATGCACCTTATATTGGTTATCATTTTGTGCATTACTCAAACAACTTACTAATTGAACAATATTACTCAAACTGGAAAATATTGCGTATATGATTGATTGAACAATTCATATCCTCAAATGGGTACCTTATCTTACTTATCAGTCATACTTTTATCTAAATTACTTAACCAACTGATACATTGAACGATATTACTCAAACTTCTCATTCATTCAAGGAGAGGAAGAAGACCACGCACACCCAATTCACGAATTAGGGCATAAGTTCAAAGTTCTCCTTTAATAGAAGAAAATCATGTCATTGTATAATTATGCTTTTAGAGATGAATCTGTTTTCAGTTGACACATATCCATTTTCCATTGTCACATCATCACATTCTTAATGCTATATGTGAGAATCTAAAGGAGCATACTGCATTGATGCATATTAATGTATTTGGAGATAAAATTAACAATATTTTAAAAAAGGGTACCTAAATGTAATTATTGATAACATTTTTAAATTAATGTAATTATCGATTAGACTATTATGTAATATTATTTTTAAAAAATGTTACTAAAGATTATAGTTAATTTTTATATTAATTACACTTTAATATTTAAAGTAAAATAAATCATTGTTAACTTTTTTAGATCCATTATTTCGTCTTATATTAATAAATAATTATATAATACTTTTTATATCTAAAATATAATAAAAAATTTCATTTATTAAATATTAATATAGTAATTAGTAACATCAATTAAATTTTATTCTAAAATTATAAGTGAACTTTATAAACAAGAGAAATAAAAATTTTGTTACAAATGTATTTTCATGATATATAATATATTTCTTGTTTCTTTATATATTACATTATTCTTATTATTAGATTTACCAAAATAAGCTATTCGACCCTAATGCAGCTCCACCTGTGCGTGCTGTGCTGGGGGTGGATATTGGATTTGAATTTGATTATTGATTGTTGTCTAAACCACAATCTCTGCTTCGTTTCTTCTTTTTATGCTTTCTTATTTCTTCTTCTATTCGAGTTTGGCGCCAAAAAGGGGTTATTGTGAAACCCTACCTAACCATACCGCAGAGGTTCTTCAGAGGCCACAAAATTGACTGTTGAGACGCTCTAATTTCCCAATCATATGCGAATTATGCCTCCGGGACAACCCCACGTTCAAATGATTCGTTTCCAATCTTCTTATTTCCAGAGGTTTTTTTATTATTGGAGGTGATAGTATGATTATGAATCACTTGTCCTAGGAATGATAATTGTGCTTATTGTGTTTTTGTTGGGGGAATTGAAATGCTGAAGGAGCATATGAGTTTGATTTGGTGTATGGACTTTCGTATGTGATAAGGAATTAAGATTTGAATAGTTTTATTTTCAATATCCTGAAGAATTGTGGATTAATTCTTCCAAGGCTTTTTGAATTGAAGAATCATTTTATATTTCCTTTTTTGCTTTCAGATTCAGTAGAATTTGAGATTATTGGAAATTAGCCTAGTGAAGAACTGTGTTTGTCTCTTAAATTGCATACTTTAGTTTTGGAAAGAGACTTGGTGGTTGGTTAGGATGACAGTCAGTGACAGAGTTTGAGAAGAAATATTGTTGGAGTCAAAATATTTTTTACAACCTGTATACTCATTTTTGTTATTCAATGAAAAATTGGAAATTTTATATCTGTTGATGTACTCCTCTTATGCTTTTGTCCTTGCTACAAACAGAAATAAAGGAAATTATACCTTTCATATTGCAAGAATTTTGCTTTGACTCTGCAGTGGTACACCATTATGACCTTCAATCTTGTTATAACTCTATGCAAAATTTCCTAGTCTCAAACATTTTGCTCTTGCTTTACAAACCCTTTGTGCTCTAATGGTATCTATATCTTTAATCTGCATCAAGTATTGCAGTAGTTTTTGGAATTGGATTATCAACAACATTTGCTTTCACATTAATGTTAGTTTCACCATGCAAACTAACTTGTGGTCCTGTTCGTTTTAGGTATTTATGTGATGCAGATGAGGTTTTGTTCTTGTGGGCTATCTGATCTGGTTTCCTTTCAAAATCATCTGCCAGTTTGTCATGATGATCAGTCAAGAGATATGGCCTGCCTATGTTTGTGAATAATAATTGAAGTTTTATTTTCAGTGTTTATAGGGAAGTTAAACTACTTAATTGAATGATTGATAATTTTATTTTCAGTGTTTATAGGGAAGTTATATTTGTTTTAGTTAAGTACTGATTCAGTTTTAACATTTCAAAGATAATTGTTTCCATACAGAAAATTTGAGGGAGAAGAATGTGTAGTTATTTATTTAGGTTTATTTATAAACAAATTTAATCGTTTTAAGCTCTTAAAAATGATTTCATTTGAGCTTTTGTATATATTTATTATTTTTAATGTCTTTTACTTAATAAAAATATTTAGACATAAAGGATTAAATAGAATAAAAAAAAAGAGGATATTTCAATATGTATATGCTATAATAACTGAATGTGAGGGAAAGACTTTTGCTATACTTTAATCTTTCAAAATAGCTTGTTGAACTATTGGCATCAGATTGCAAAGTAATAGTGGATATGTTACATCAAGATGAGGAAGATATCTCAGAATGTTGCTTTATTAATCGGCAGATTAGGAACATGCTCAAGAGTTATCGTTTTTTCTTAGTCAGAGGTATTCTACTTTCTCATTGACCTGCATATTTTATTTGGTTTTAAATAAATGAGTGTTTTAAAAATTGTTTTTTAAAATCATTACTTATTTATTTAAGCTCATCCTTAGAAAAAAGTAAAGTTATTTCTCAGCTATTATCCTTTTGATATTCAACAATTTATATTCTCTTTTTTAATGTAGTTGTTGCTAAACTTATTTTATCTCTCTTTTTTATGCAACAATTGTGCTTCCAGGATTATTCATTTCTACTGTGTTGTTTGACATTGTATTTAGAACTTTTTATTGTTTTATTTTTAAACAGAATGTGATAATAGGTTGACAACCTCAGGAATTGTCTAATGAAGCTACATTGTAGATATTGTTTCGGAGAGCTTATCATACTGTACTGAATTTCTTTTTCTTGATTTACCTATGATAATCAAACATAAAAATATTTTATTTTCTAGAAACGTTTATTGCTCCAGTATTTCAATATGGAAAATAAATTCATTTTCTCCACGTCTCCTTAAGCAACCTGAGCGCAGCCTAATCTAAAATGAACAAAACTTACCATCTGTTCCCCTGAATTTATGATATGGTTATAATGTATAATAAAATCACAACTATAAGTGTGCATTTTCAGAACAATTCAAAGATACAAATTACACATTACACAAGTAATATAAATTTAAAAGATTGAAGCTTTAAGATGTCAAAATCCTCATATCTATTACTAAAATTACTAACATAGCAACAACGTATATTTTTATTTCCTCAGTAGCTACTTTATCTGCAACATATCCTTCTGCATGTCTAGATAAATATATCATAACCATATATATTGTACACTATGTAAAGCTCATTCAGATAAATTTCTTAATAAATATTCATAAAAAGAAGAAAATAATGAAGTAATAAGGTAAAATCACCTCTTTAACTCTTTTTATTTTCTTTTTTTACAAATATCTGTCAAGAAAGTTTTACACAATGACCGGTAAGATCTAGTAAATTAAGGAGAATTATTCTTGGAAGAAGCAGAAGGTGTGCCAGGACTGTGGGGTGGAGGGAATAGAGGTGGGAATAGTGGAGGGAAAGGAGGAATAGGGAAAATTGGGGCTGGTGGTGGAGGTGGTGGTGGTGATGGTGTTAAACCTGGTATTACTATTGGTGGAAAAGGAGGAAACAAAGATGGTGGTGGGCTGGGTGGAGGCTGGAATGGGTTAGGAATGAGGGGTGCACGTGGGCTTGGAGGAGGCTGGAATGGGTTAGGGATGAGGGGTGGTGGGCTTGGTGGCTGGAATGGGTTGGGAATGAGTGGTGGGCTTGGTGGTTGAAAAGGGTTGGGAATAAGAGGAGGTGGTTGAAAGGGGTTTGGAATGAGGGGAGGAGGCTGAAATGGGTTAGGAATCAATGGTGGTGGAAAAAATGGATTTGGAGGAAAAAAGAAATCTTCAGCTAAATCTTTATTTGATTGAGATTTCTCTGAAGTTTCGGTTGGTTTGGATTTGAATAGTGTGGTTTGAACTTTTGCTAAAATTCCTGAAATGGGTTTCACAGATACATGTGGATTGGAGTTTTGAACACTTTGTTTTTGGTTACAAAAGTTTGGCTTTTCTACAGGCTTGAATGAGAACAACCCTGCTGAGAATATGTGTTCTCTTTGATTTCTTGTCTTGAGACTCATTGAAGAAGAGGTGGAAACTGATGCCACAGCACAGTGAGGCTCACTGCTGTTTATTAACTTGAAAGTACACCCATTGATTTTCCTCACATGTTTCCTCACTTTGAAAGGTAACTGCACCTTGAATTCCCCATGTTCATCTGTTTTCACTTCTTTCTTGAATCTTGGTACTGAATTCCCATCTTTACATTCTATACCTACCGAGGCACCTGCACAGGGAATAACCAGACATTAACCACCAAGTTCAATTAACACCTAAGGGGTATGACATGATATGAGATGAAACTGAACCAGGGCATCAATAAAAGAAGCAAAAGGGACCTGAAATAAAATGGCTTCCCCTAGAAAAATCCAGTTGAAAACATGTGTCACAGTAGACAGTGCCAATCACAGAAGCAGAAGGAAGCTTCTTGTCATGGTTAGCCTCAGAAACACCACCATATGTGAGGCTGAGGAACAGAATGACAAGGATCCAAGACATTATTCTAAGCTTGTTTGTGAGAAACCGTGTCTGTGAGTGAAGACCAATTGGTGGTTGTGCTTCTAAATAAATAATGAGGCTCACACTATTCAATTATAAACTCTTATTCCTCTTTACTTTCTCTTTCTCTATGATAAAGACAATAAAAAACAGAAGGTAGACCATGAAAAAGGCTATAGTAGTTCAATCATGCAGAAACCACCCTTAACTGTGTGAAGAGAAGTGATTTGTGGTTTGTTTTACCACTTTGCTTGGGGTGTAAAAGTTGAACACACAGATAAGCTCTCGCTTTCTGTTTGATAGAAAAGAAATCTGTAAAAGATAATGATGATGTATAAAACTAATATAATAATACACTTTGGATAGTATAATAAAACAAGAAAATTTGCTTGGATGTTTGTTCCTTTGTTGGAGTGTGAAATGCCAAAGGTTGGGTACTGTTGGTTCACGAGACAATATAAGAAAGGAACCACATAATTTGTGAGAAGGACATTTGACACTACAGATGACAAACACGTAGGAAATATGTCTTTGCTGGAGTCACATTGAGAGCCAAGACAATGCTTAACATGACACCTGTGAAATTGTAGATGTCAGAGGCTAAGAGTTTAGACAAACCGATGAACTGTGTTAGGATGACCTGTGAGGTGCATTATTTATGTGATGCTGCATGTGACAATGCTACTAAAATAACACTTAATTATGACATTTGAAGAGCTTATGAAGAACCATTCTGTGTCTTCAAGTCAAAAGTGTAGTGAAATAATTAAATGGGTTTGGTTCAATTTATTTTGAGCAAACTGTTTACTGTGGTTGATTGGAGTTTTTACATGATCATTTTCTAATCAGGCAATTATCTTGAGAAGAATCTACACTTCTATATATGTATTCGTGATAGAGTTCATTGTTACAAGGTTCTTTTATCATGTGATTTGATAAATCGATGTGTTTGAAATTTATGCATGATTTTCCATATTATCTATGATTGTGATTGTTTGGATGAGTTTGGTGTTTTCTTATGATTCAAAAGTGAGATTTATGAGTTCGTGAATCTATGACTTTTGTCTATATGTTTTGCTGCTTTTTACATATTTTTATTAATTTATATATGAATAAAAATAACAAATTCATTAAATGATATGATGCTCTGTTTTAGAGATATTATTATAACATAATTCCCATAATAATTACATTATTTTAATCTAAAAGGATTAACTTTTTTCTATTGATGTTTTGAACTTTATCTTTTCCGAATTCTTTTAAACTTTAGCCCAACATAAAAAAATAATTAAACTCTTCACATATATGATGTTTTGTATATATTAATAGAAAAAATAGCTTACGTTGAATGAAATATATATTTATATATCAAGAATCTTTATATAAGGAGTTGGTAATGGTCATAAAACTTCAAATCGAGAGTTAGTAACACAGTCAATAAAAAGAACTTCGTAGAGATATATTGGAATTTAATAGAATATAATTAAAAAATATTACACTCTTTTCTGTTATTTAGTTCATAAATATCAACCCATAACTATTTTATTGTGTACATGAAACATGTTACTTATAAAAAATTTATATGAAAAAGATTCAAAAATAGAGTTATGTTTTAATGAAAGGTACGTGGGAATGAGGATAGTTAAGTTTGAAAAGAGTGATTACATAAGTGTATGAAGTTGTCAAATTTGAGGAAGTCGTTGTCTTCACGGGTGTTTTTGATTCCAATCATAGCATGCTCACACAGATGAATTTCCTTGTGCATGATTAAGAATTCTGGGACCACCATTGTCTAATTATTTCTTTTATCATACAAATAGACAAAGAAAGAGAGGAACCCACTTTACCATATATTACAATTTTCAAGTTTTACAATTTCAAACTTGATTCACACTAAAATTTTAACCATTATCTTATCACATAAACATTCATAAAAGAAGAAGAAATAGTACCAATAGGCATAATGGAGAGGAATAAGTTACTTAAATCTCTCTTCATTCCTAGACTTCTGAATAATAATAGTAAGTATAATATCTAGAACAGTTGCACCATTAGGAGTAAAACTAAAAGCATTTACATATCATTAGAATGACAAGTATATATGAAGGAAAAAATTGGGAAATCTAAATTTGGAACTTGCTCACATAAACACAATCAAAGAAAAAGTGATCTTCATTCTATTTGAAGTTATCCACAAATGTTACAAATAAAACTAAGATATGCTACAAGATTGGATATGATTATCAATAACAATTTTGTGATCAAGTTTTCAAATAATTAAACTCTTGACAAAATATGTATAAGAAAATCAAATAAACTTGTTTCGATATATTTCATAATCTTATATTATTTAAAAATTGAGTTCAAATATAATTTAAATATTTCTTTCTTCTTTCTTTCGAATCTTTTAAAAATAAAATCGTAAAAAATCCGTCGTCGTAAAAAATCCGTCGTTTAAAATAAGACAATATTGTATTCTTACATAAAAAATCACCGTATTGTAAATATGATGAATAGTTGTAATATGAAGCAAATAAAAGGGAATAAACTAATTAATATCATTTCAAGCATAGGCAATTTAGGGGCTCAAAAAGAGGTTTTTTCATAAGCTAAGCTTCATTTGGAAAGTTCACGTTTTGGACATTACTAATAATCCACTAAGAATTATCCCAAATAATAACTAGGGTCTTTCTTCCTACACCTCCAAGCATTTCTTCTGCACCTCCAAAAAATCTTTAAATTCTCAAAATACCCTTTGACCATTTAAAAAAATGCACGGACATCACACCCCCAAAAATACTTCCGGATGTCGACTTCCGGAAGTCAAAATATATGACTTCCGGAAGTCAAAAATCATCACCGGAAGTCGACTTCTGGAAGTCAAAAATCATCACCGGAAGTCGACTTCTAGAAGTCAAAAATCATCACCGGAAGTTGACTTCCGAAAGTCAAAAAACATTACGAAAGTCGACTTCCGTATATAAAAAAAAATTATATATTTTATTTTATTTAATTTTTTAAAATACGTATACAAAATTATAAAACATTTAAATTTAAAAAAGATTACTTTAAAAAATAAAAAATAAATAAATAATAAAATTACTAAATAAAAAATTGAAAAACAAAATTCAAAAAATAATTTAAATTCAAATAATAAAACTTTAAATAATTTAAAATATATATATATATATATATATATATATATATATAAACCGGAAGTCGGACTTTCGTATATATATATATACAAACGGAAGTCGACTTCCGGTATTAAGAATTATAAAACATATATATTTTATAAAGTTTTATTATTTTAATTTAAATTATTTTTGAATTTTATTTTTACTTTTACTTATTTTATTGATATTATTATAATTATTTTATTTATATATTTTATGTATATTATTTTATATTTTGTTTGAATTTTTTAATTTTGCTTAAAATTTAAATATTTAATTTTAATCGAATTTTTAAAATTTTTTCAATTATATCTTTTTTTATATTTTTAAATTTAAATTTATTTTTATATAATTTATTTAAAATTTAATAAAAATAAAAAAGAATTAAAAAAATTATATTTGAAATAACATATATTAATAATCAAATTTAAAATAAATTATATATCACTAGAATTCGATTTTCAAGAATATTCCTATTTTTTTTATTTTAAATTTGATTATTTATATATTATTTATATATGTTATTTTAAATATTATTTTTTTAATTCTTTTGTATTTTTATTACATTTTTAATAAATTATATAAAAATAAATTTAAATTTAAAAATATAAAAAATATATAATTAAAAAAAAATTTAAAATTTGATTAAAATTAAATATTTATATTTTAAACAAAATTAAAAAATTCAAATAAAATATAAAATAATATACATGAAATATATAAATAAAATAATTATAATAATATCAATAAAATAAGTAAAAGTAAAAATAAAATTAAAAAATAATTTAAATTAAAATAATAAAACTTTATAAAATATATATGTTTTATAATTTTTAATAG
>Ga0214544_1012743_pt1 | contig 10710 bp, 3 predicted proteins | sample CNSS3metaG_FD_160074 | JGI IMG/M metagenome (GOLD analysis project Ga0214544, IMG submission 160074) | Root nodule microbial communities from cowpea collected in UCLA plant growth center, Los Angeles, California, USA - CNSS3 | ecosystem: Host-associated > Plants > Roots > Nodule | place: USA...
CAAATATATTTTATAAAACTATTTTGATAATTTAAAAACTATTTTTCTATTTTCAATTTATTATTATTTTTTATTATAAAACTTTCACCTTTAATCCCCTTAAAGTGAACAAGACAAGTTTCACACTCTAATGCACTTGAATTCATCATCTCCCTCTCCCTCTAATCAACGTTGAGGGAGAGAGGGGAAGGAAGAGGGAAATTCCTCTATTCTTCAATCATCTTATGTTATGCAATGGTTTGAGGATGATATCAAGATTACAATTATGTCCGCAATTTATTTTTCAGCTTAATAACAAAAATGATGTAAAAATATGGCTTTTGAAATTATTTTTACAAAAATAATTAATAACGAAAATTTGAAAATTTTTATAAAATAAGGTTTAGAAAGTAATTATTAATTATTAAAATTTTTTATTACATTATTCTATAAATATTTTTTTATCCAAATATGTTACTTTGATTTATACATTTTAATATTTTTTCTACGACAAATCAAACTTAGATAATGATAATTTTTAATTATTTTTAGGGTTAAATATGTTTTTGGTCCTTCAAGTTGCAGCGAAATTTGGAATTAGTCCCTCATCAAAACTTTTGACTAATTTAGTCCTTCATCTTTCAAAATGCGTGAATTTAGTCCTTTTAACCAAATTTTGTTAAGTTTATCTGACGTTTCAAACGCATTTCATGATAGTATTTAAATTATTTACACTGTTTGACACATTTTTGCTTCAATGTTAACTTAAATACTATCATGAAATTCGCTTGAAACATCAGATAAACTTAACAAAATTTGGTTAAAAGGACTAAATTCATGCATTTTGAAAGATGAAGGACTAAATTGGTATAAATTTTTGATGAGGGACTAATTCCAAAATTCACTGAAACTTGAGGGACCAAAAACATATTTAACCCTTATTTTTAAAATAACGGACAAGTTGGTATTCTTGTTTTTCCTTGATTTAAATATAATTTTTAATCTATGACATCCATCAAATTACTCACAAACTTCAACAAAATTTACTCTAAATCCACTCACTTTCATCTTTAATCCCCTTAAAGTGAACAAGACAAGCTTCACACCCTAATCCATTTGAATTCAACCTCTCCCTCTCCCTCCAATCAACGTTGAGTGAGAGAGACGGGAAGGAAGAGGGAAATTCCTCTATTTTTTAATCATCTTATGTTATGCAATGCTTTGACGGTGATATCAAGATTACAATTATGTCCGCAATTTATTTTTCAAGTTAATTATCAAAATAATGTAAAAATATGGCTTTTCAAATTATTTTTTAAAAAATAATTAATAACAAAAATTTGAAAATTTTTATAAAATAAGGTTTAAAAATTAATTATTAATTATAAATTTTTATTACGTTATTTCATAAATATTTTTTTATTAAAATATGTTACTTTCATTTATACATTTTAATATTTTTTCTAGGAGAAATAAAATTTATATAATGATAATTTTAAACTATTTTTAAAATAATGGACAATATGGTAATCTTGTTTTTCCATGATTTACTGTAAATCCACTCACTTTCACCTTCAATCCAGTTAAAGTGAAGAACACAAACTTCACACGGTACTCCACTTGATGTCATCCTCTCCCTCTCCTTCCAATCAACCTTGAGAGAGGGGAAGAAAGAAGGAAATTCTTCTATTTTTAAATCATCTATGTTATGCCATGGTTGAGGGTGATATCAAGATTACAATTATACCCACAATCTATTTTTCAGCTAAATTATGAAAATGATATGAAAATATGGTTTTTAAAATTATTTTTACAAAAATAATTGAGAATGAATTTGAAAATTGTTCTAAAATAAAGTTTAAAAAGTAATTATTGATTATAAATTTTTTATTACATTATTTTATAATTACTTTTTAATAAAATATGTTATTTTCAATTATGTTCGCAATTTATTTTTTAGCTTAATAACAAAAATGATGTAAAAATATGGCTTTTGAAATTATTTTTACAAAAATAATTAATAACGAAAATTTGAAATTTTTTATAAAATAAGGTTTATAAAGTAATTATTAATTATAAAATTTTTTATTACGTTATTCTATAAATATTTTTTTATTCAAATAGGTTACTTTGATTTATACATTTTAATATTTTTTCTACGACAAATCAAACTTATATAATGATAGTTTTTATATATTTTTAAAATAACGGACAATTTGGTATTCGTGTTTTTCGTTGATTTAAATATAATTTTTAATCTATCACATCCATCAAATAACTCACAAACCTCAACAAAATTTACTCTAAATCCACTCACTTTCACCTTTAATCCCCTTAAAGTGAACAAGACAAGGTTCACACTCTAATCCACTTGAATTCATCTTATCCTTTACCCTCCAATAAACATTGAGGGAGAGAGGGGAAGGAAAAGGGAAATTCCTCTATTTTTCAATCATCTCTGTTGTGCAATGGTTTCAGGTTCATATTAGGATTACAATTATGTCCGGAATTTATTTCTCAGCTTAATTATGAACATGATGTTAAAATAACGTAATTTGAAAATTGTTATTAAATAAGGTTTAAAAAGTAATTTTCAATTAATTTTTTTATTACATTCTTTTATAAATGCTTTTTATTAAAATATGTTACTTTCATATCATTTTAATATTTTTTCTACCACAAATCAAACTTATATAATGATAATTTTTAATTATGTTTAAAATAAAGAACAATTTGGTAATCTTGTTTTTCCTTGATTTAAATACAATTTTTAATCTATCACATCCATCAAATCACTCACAAACATTAACAAAGTTTACTCTAAAATTAAGGACAATTTGGTAATATTATTTTTTCTTGATTTAAATATAATTTTTAATCTATCACATCCATCCAATCACTTACAAAGTTCAACAAACTTTACTCTAAATCCACTCACTTTCACCTTTAACCACCTTAAAATGAAAAAGACAAGCTTCAAACTCTAAGCGACTTGAATTCTTCCTATCTCTCTCCCTACAATCAAGGATGAGGGAGAGAAAGGGAAATGAAGATGGAAATTCCTTCATTTTTCAATCATCTTTGTTATACAATGGTTTGAGCGTGATATCAAGATTACAATTATGTCCGCAATTTATTTATTAGCATAATTATGAAAATGATGTAAAAATATGGCTTTTGAAATTATTTTAACCAAAATTTGAAAATTGTTATCGATTTTAAAATTTTTTATTACATTATTTGATAAATCATTTTTTTATTAAAATATGTTATTTTCATTTATACATTTTACAATTTTTTCTACGATAAATAAAACTGATATAATCATAATTTTTAATTATTTTTAAAATAAAGGACATTTTGGTAATCTTATTTTTCCTTGATTTTAATATAATTTTGATTCTATCACACCCATCAAATCACTCACAAACTTTAACAAACTTTACTCTAAATCCACCCACTTTCACCTTAAATCACTCACAAATTCCTATTCTTTTCAATCATCTATTTTATGCCATGGTTTAAGGGTGATATCAAGATTAAATTATGTCTCAAATTTTTTTCCAGCTTAATTATGAAAATAATGTAAAAATATGGAGTTTGAAAATATTTTTACAAAAATAATTAATAATGTAAATTTGAAAATTGTATAAAAGAAGATTTAGAAAGTAATTTTCAATTATAAAATCTTTTATTACATTATTATATAAATAATTTTTTATTCAAATATGTTAATTTCATTTATACATTTAAATATTTTTTTCTATGATAAATCAAACTTATATAAAGATATTTTTTAATTACTTTTAGAGTAAAGGAAAATTTGGTAATCTTGTTTTTCCTTGATTTAAATATAATTTTTAATCTATCACATCTATCAAATCACTCACAAACCCTAACAAACTTTACTCTAAATCCACCCACTTTCACCTTAAATCCGCTTAAAGTAAGCAACTAAAAGTTCACACCATAATCAACTTGATGTCATCCTCTCCCTTTCTCACCAGTCAAACTTGAGAGAGAGGGGAGGGAAGGGAGAAATTCCTCTACTTTTCAATCATCTCTGTTATGCCATCGTTTGACAGTGATATCAACATTACAATTATGTCTCAATTTTTTTTTCAGCTTAATTATGAAAATGATGTTAAAATATGGCCTTTGAAATTATGTTTACAAAAATAATTGATAAAGAAAATTTGGAAATTGTTATAAAATAAGGTTTAAAAAGTAATTATTACTTATAAATTTTTTTATTACATTATTTAATAAATACTTTTTTAATAAAATATGTTAATTTCATTTACACATATTAATATTTTTTCTACAACAAATTAAACTTATATAATCATAATTTTTAATCATATTTAACATAAAGGACAATATGGTAATCGTGTTTTTTCTTGATTTAAATATGATTTTTAATCTATCAAATCCATCACATCACTCACAAATATCAAAAAACTTTACTCTAAATCCCCTCACTTTCACCTTTAATCCCCTTAAAGTGAACAACAAAGCTTTACACTCTAATCCACTTGGATTCATGCTCACCCTCTCCCTCCCATCAACATTGAGGGAGAAAGATGCGGAAGGAAGAGGGAAATTCCTCTATTTTTCAATCATCTTTGTTATGCAATGGTTTGAGGGTGATATCAAGATTATAATTATGTCTCCAATTTATTTTTTAGCTTAATTATGAAAATGTGTAAAAAATTGTTTTAACGAAAATTTGAAAATTGTTATAAAATAAGGTTTATAAAGTAAATATCAATTATAAATTTTTTTATTACATTATTTTATAAATATTTTTTTATTAAAATATGTTATTTTAATTTATACATTTTAATATTTTTTCTACGACAAATAAAACTTTTATAATGAGAATTTTTAATTATTTTAAAATAAAAGAGATTTTGGTAACCTTATTTTTCCTTGATTTTAATAGAATTTTTAGTCTATCACATCCATCAAATCACTCATAAACTTTAACAAACTTTACTGTAAATCCAACCACTTTCACCTTAAATCCAGTTAGAGTAAACAACACAAACTTCATAGTATAATCCACTTGATGTTATCCTCTCCCTCTCTCTCCAATTAAACTTGATAGAGAAAAAAGAGGAGGGAAGGGAGAAATTCCTCTACTTTTCAATCATCTCTGCTATGTCATGGTTTGAGGGTGATATCAAGATTAAATGATGTCTAATTTTTTTTTAAAGCTTAATTATGAAAATGATGTAAAAATATGGATTTTGAAAATATTTTTACAAAAATAATTAACAATGTAAATTTGAAAATTGTATAAAATAAGGTTTAAAAAGTAATTTGCAATTATAAAATCTTTTATTACATTATTTTATAAATATTTTTTTATTAAAATATGTTACGTTCAATTATACATTTAAATATTTTTTCTATGATAAATCAAACATATAATAATAATTTTTAATTACTTTTAGAATAAAGGAAAATTTGGTAATCTTGTTTTTGCTTGATTGAAATATAATTTTTAATCTATCACATCCATCAAATCACTTACAAACCCTAACAAACTTTATTCTAAATCCACCATCTTTCACCTTTAATCCACTTAAAGTGCACAAAACAAACTTCACACTCTAATCCGCTTAAATTAATCATCTCCCTCTCCCTCCAATCAACCTTGATGGAGAGAGAAAAGGAAGTTGAAAATTCGTATATTTTTCAATCATCTCGGTTATGCAACCGTATGAGGGTGATATCAAGATTACAATTATCCGCAATTTATTTTTTACCTTAATTATGAAAATGATGTAAAAATTTGGCCTTTGAAATTATTTTTACAAAAATAATGAATAACGAAAACTTGGAAATAGTTATAAAATAAGGTTTAAAATGTAATTATTAATTATAAAATTTTTTATGACATTATTTTATAATTTTTTTTAATAAAATATGTTGATTTCATTTATACATATTAATATTTTTTCTACAACAAATCATGACTTATATAATGATAATTTTTAACCATACTTAAGATAAAGGAGAGTTTGCTATTCTTGTTTTTTCTTGATTTAAATATAATTTTTAATCTATCAAATCCATCAAATCATTCACAAATATCAACAAACTTTACTCTAAATCTACTCACTTTCACCTTTAATCTCCTTAAAGTGAACAAGACAAGCTTCACACTCTAATCCTCTAGAATTCATCCTCTCCCTCTCCCTCTAATCAACGTCGAGGGAGAAAGATGGGGAAGGAAGAGGGAAATTCCTCCAGTTTTCAATAATCTCTGTTATGCAATGGTTTGAGGGTGATATCAAAATTATAATTATGTCCGCAAGATTATAATGATGTAAAAATATGACTTTTGAAATTATTTTAACGAAAATGTGAAAATTGTTATGAAATAAGGTTTAAAAAGTAAATATCAATTATAAATTCTTTTATTACATTATTTTATAAATATTCTTTTACTAAAATATGTTATTTTCATTTATACATTAATATTTTTTCTACGACAAATCAAACTTATATAATGATAAATTTTAATTATTTTAAAATAAAAAAGATTTTGGTAACTTTATTTTCCTTTATTTTAATATAATTTATAATCTATCACATCCATCAAATCACACATAAACTTTAACAAACTTTACTCTAAATGCACCCACTTTCACCTTAAATCCCATTAAAGTAAACAACACAAACTTCACACTATAATCCACTTGATGTAATGCTCTCCCTTTCTCTCCAATAAAACTCGATAGAGAGAAAGGGGAGGGAAGGGAGAAATTCCTCTACTTTTCAATCATGTCTGTTATGCCATGGTTTGAGGGTGATATCAAGACTAAATTATGTCTCAAATTTTCTTTTCAGCGTAATTATGAAAATGATGTAAAAATATGGATTTTGAAAATATATTTACAAAAATAATTAACAACGTAAATTTGAAAATTGTATAAAATAAGGTTTAGAAAGTAATTTTCAATTATAAAATTTTTTATTACATTATTTTATAAATATTTTTTTATTAAAATATGTTACTTTCATTTATACATTTAAAAAAAATTTCTATGATAAATCAAACTTATATAATGATAATTTTTAATTACTTTTAGAATAAAGGAAAATTTGGAAATCTTGTTTTTCCTTGATTTAAATATAATGTTTAATCTATCATATCCATCAAATCACTCACAAACCCTAACAAAATTTATTCTAAATCCACCCTCTTTCACTTTTAATCCACTTAAAATGCACAACACAAACTTCACACTCCAATCCGCTTGAATTCATCATCTCCCTCTCTCTCCAATCAACCTTGATACATATTAATATTTTTTCTACAACAAAGCAAACTTATATAAAGATAATTTTTAATCATATTTAACATAAACGACACTTTGGTAATCTTGTTTTTTCTTGATTTAAATTTAATTTTTAATCTATCAAATCCATCAAATTACTCACAAATACCAACAAACTTTACTATAAATCCACTCACTTTTACCTTTAATCCAATTAAAGTCAATTAAAGTGAACAACACAAACTTCACACTATAATCCACTCGATGTCATCCTCTCTCTCTCTCCAATAAACCTTGAGGGAGAGAGAGGGCAAGGAAGGAGAAATTCCTCTATTTTTCAATCATCTTTGTTATGTCATGGTTTGATGGTGATATTAAGATTACAATTATGTCCGAAATTTATTTTTCAACTTAATTATGAAGATGACGTAAAAATAACGAAAATTTAAAATTGTTATAAAATAAGGTTTAAAAAGTAATTATTAATTATAAATTTTTTTATTACATTATTTTATAAATACTTTTTTAATAAAATACGTTATTTTCATTTATACATATTAATATTTTTTCTACAACAAATCAAACTTATATAATTATAACTTTTAATCATTTTTAAAATCAAGGTCAATTTGGTATTCTTGTCTTTTCTTGATTTAAATATAATTTTTAATCTATCAGATCTATCAACTCACTCACAAACTTTAACAAACTTCAGTCTAAATCCACTCTCTTTCACCGTTAATCCACTTAAAGTGCACAACACAAATTTCACACTCTAATATACTTGAATTCATCATCTCCCTCTCCCTTCAATCAACCTTGACAGAGAGAGAGGGAAAGGTAGATGGAAATTCCTCTATTTTTGAATCATCTATGTTATGCAATGGTTTGAGGATGATATCAAGATTACAATTATATCGGCAAATTATTTTAAAGCTTAATTATGAAAATGATGTAAAAATAGGACTTTTGAAATTATTTTTACAAAAATAATTAATAACGAAAATATGAAAATTATTATAAAATAAATTTTAAAAAGTAATTATAAATTATAAAATTCTTTATGACATTATTTTATAAATATTTTTTTTAATAAAATATGTTATTTTGATTTATACATATTAATATTTTCTCTACAACAAATCAAACTTATAAATTATATTTCTTAATCATATTTAAAATAAAAGACAACTTGGTAATCTTGTTCTTTCTTGATTTAAATATAATTTTTAATCTATCACATCCTTCAAATCACTCACAATCTTCAACAAAATTTACCCTAAATTCACTCAGTTTCAACTTTAATCCCATTAAAATGAACAAGACAAGCTTTACACTCTAATCTACTTGAATTCATCCTCACCCTCTCCCTCCAATCAACGTTGAGGGAGAGAGAGCGGAAGGAAGAGGGAAACTCCTCTATTTTCGATCATCTCTTTTATGCAATGGTTTGAGGGTGATTTCAAGATTACAATTATGTCCGCAATTTATTTTTTAGCTTAATTGTGAAAATGGTGTAAAAATATGTCCTGTGCAATTATTTTTACAAAAATAATTAATAATGAAAATTTGGAAATAGTTATAAAATAAGGTTCAAAAAGTAATTATTAATTATAAATTTTTTATTACATTATTTTATAAATATTTTTTTAATAAAATATGTTATTTTGATTTATACATATTAATATTTTCTCTACAACAAATCAAACTTATAAATTATATTTCTTAATCATATTTAAAATAAAAGACAACTTGGTAATCTTGTTCTTTCTTGATTTAAATATAATTTTTAATCTATCATATCCATCAAATCACTCACAATCGTCAACAAAATTTACTTTAAATCCATACACTTTCATCTTTATTCCCCTTAAAGTGAACAAGACAAGCTTCGCACTCTAATCCACTTCAATTCATCCTCTCCTTCTCCCCCAATCAACGTTAAGGGAGAAAGGGGAACGAAGAGGGAAATTCCTCTATTTTTCAATCATCTTTGTTATGCAATGGTTTGAGGGTGCTATCAAGATTATAATTATGTCCAGAATTTATTTTTTAACTTAATTATTAAAATGATGTAAAAATATCGCTTTTGAAATAATTATTACAAAAATAATTAATAACGATAATTTGAAAATTATTATAAATATGGTTTAAAAAGTAATTATCAATTATCAAATTTTTATTACATTATTTTATAATTGTTTTTTTACTAAAATATGTTATTTTAATTTATACATATTAATATTTTTTCTACAACAAATCAAACTTATATAATGACAAATTTTAATCATATTTAAAATAAAGGACAATTTGGTAATCTTGTTTTTTCTTGATTTAAATATAATTTTTAATCTATCACATCCATCCAATCACTCACAAACTTTAATCTAAATCCACCCACTTTCACCTTTAATACTTTAACGTGAACAAAACAAGCTTCCCACTGTTATCCACTTGAATTCATCATGTTCCTCTCCCTCCAATCAATGTCGAGGGAGGGAGAGGGCTAGGAAGAGGGAGATTGCTCTATTTTTCAATCATCTATGTTATGCAATGGGTTGAGAGTGATATCAAGATTACAATTGTGTCTGCAATTAATTTTGAACTTAATTATGAAAATGATGTAAAAATATGGCTTTTGAAATTAGTTTTACAAAAATAATTAGTAACGAAAATATGAAAATTGTTATAAAATAAGGTTTAAAATAAGGATATTACCCTTAGGTTTGGTTAGGCCATCTTTATTTTCTAGAGTACTCTTCCTCTCTTGCTTGTGTTTTGGGCCTTCTTTTTTGGCTTGGGAAGAGAAGGAAGGGTGATGCACATCTTGCTTTGGAAGATATTTTTTGTAGGCAAGTAACACCTTGGTGAAAGCTTGCTTTTTTTCTTTTTCTTCTTTATCTTTTCCTATTATATTTCTATCCTTATTAACTTCTTTAGGTGATAGAGGTAGTAAAGTTGTCTTTTTCCCATTTATGAAGAAAATGTATTGGTTTGTATGGCCATCATGTAAAGTTTGTTTATCAAATTGCCATGGCCTACCTAGTAAGATATGTGTGACTTCCATTGGAAAAACATCACATAGCACCTCATCTTTGTAGCTTCCTATAGAGAAGTTAATTAGGACTTGTTTATTGACATCTATTTCTCCTCTTTACTTATCCAAGCAAGCTTGTAGGTCTTAACATGAGGAATGGTCTCTAAGCTAAGCTTTTCCACCAACCTTGTGCTAACTACATTGGTACTACTTCCTCCATCAATAATTAGAGAGCAAACCCATTTGTTAATTTTGCATCTAGATTGAAAAATGTTTTCTCTTTGAGTTGGCTCAAGCTCACTTTGATCTTGACCTATCATGCGCCTTAATAACATAGGGTCTTTCTCAAAAATTTTAGTTTTACTAGAGGAAGAAGGTTCTTTTGAAAGAGAATGGGGAGAT
>Ga0214544_1012744_pt1 | contig 10709 bp, 7 predicted proteins | sample CNSS3metaG_FD_160074 | JGI IMG/M metagenome (GOLD analysis project Ga0214544, IMG submission 160074) | Root nodule microbial communities from cowpea collected in UCLA plant growth center, Los Angeles, California, USA - CNSS3 | ecosystem: Host-associated > Plants > Roots > Nodule | place: USA...
AACCAAATGTTGAATCCATACCAACTCATCCTTCCCAAACAGTGAATATATATTTGTATTTCATATCAATACCATGTCTCCTTGATACCAACCATCTCATTTAAATCACATGCCAATTTCATACCAACCCCATCATCCACAATCCATGAATAACATCACTCATGCATAATCATTTATCACATGCTTTTAATATAACAATTAGATTCAAGCCAGTAATAACCATTCAAGATTAGAGAAACAACCAAACTACAGCGATCTTGCGATAAAAACTGCTCTCACTACAGAGCTCTGATTCAAGATCGGACCGGTCAAAGTCAAAAGCTATGTGTTAAGGATCAGCTGTTAAAATATTAGCTCGACCCAACGGTTAACGAAGTAGTAACTTTCATTTTATGAAAAGTTTGCAATGTTGTCAACAACACAAATTCAGTGACCTTGCGATAAAAACTTCTCTCACTATAGAGCTCCGATTAAAGATCCAACCGATCAAAGTCAAGAATTATGTGTTAAGGATCAATTGTTAAAATTTCAGCTCGATCCAACGGTTAACATAGTAGGAATTTCATTTTACAAAAAGTGTGTAATGTAGAAAAAAGAGTAGTGTCACATCAATCAAACATAATCACACAACATACATCTTTATTCGACCAACAACCTCATTCAAGCATCACAACCATACAAACAGACCAAAAATCGGCAAAATAACTTTAAATACATAAACCCTAGCTTCCCTTACCTGAAAAAAGCTAGTAGAGTATCCCCACACCCAAGCAAGTGAGTACTACCAACCACGGAGCATATTTACGATCTATAAAACAGTGGAATAGATTCAAAATGGGTTATCATGGTGAACCCTAGTTAGAATCATGATGACAGAGCTGGAAATGAAAAAGGTACGGTGGAGAATCAACTTACATGGATTGAAGAATGGGGTTGAGTTAACGCAAAGAAGGGTAAGACCCAAACCCTAGCAGAGCTTCTGTGGAGAGAAAAAGGAAGAGCGAGAGCACTGATTTTGGCAAGTGAGTGCAGAATGAGGGGCCTTGGCTGCTTTAGGGGCCTTGTCACCCTATGGGCCAGCCCTTAGGCCCATTAGATTAGGGGCATCCCTTTAAAATTAATGCAGGAAAAAAAAGAGGGTTTTACATTCTCCCCAACAACAAAAATTTTCGTCCTCGAAAATTCACCGATGGGATAGGAAGAAAACTACGTTTTCCTCACGCCCTTGGACATGATAGGTTTGATGACTCCAACACCTATAGCCACTGGAAACTTTGCCTTTGTGCTATGCGATATGTGTTCTACAATGTAGATTGATTTAGTCACTACACTCGAACTAACTTCCGACTTGCAACCTTAACACTGGAATGCTCCTTCATACCTGTCCAACTAACTTGTATCTGATATACCGACTCACCCACCATATGCTCTCCACTACCTCTCAAATCACTGTAAGTCTCAAACTAAAGCATGTTCGTTATCAGTTCTCGTCACCTTGTTCACTCCTTTATGCATCACTCTACTGACTTGATCACGATTGAGTTCTAGCCTACTGCCTCACCATTAACACTCTTGACCACTTTTATGCATAACGACACTCATAACATCTTACCTCCTTTACTAACTTTCACCAATGGTAACAAGGTCCACAACCAAGTCATTCCATTTCCAAATTAAACTTTCCCCTGTTACAATTACCAAATTATTTCAGCATCTCACCTTCATTTCTGATATACTAACTTGTAACCATTCTTCCCCAAAAGCTTTAGAACCATGTCTTTCCTCGACTTGAAATTTCTAGTGTGATTTATGCATATCAACTCTAAGATACTTCTCAAACTAAGATTTTTTTTTTTTGAATTGCTTTTTCCTCAACCTTGTTGAGAGACTCACTAGTTCTAGTCAGATGACTAGACCAATGAAATCTCTTCACATCTTTTCCTCCTAACCCAAACACTTACTTCTCCACCAACTCCTTACTCTCACCTCGTTAAACCCCGATCTTGAGTTCCCTTCTTTGGCTAAGCACCTACCCCTTCTCTCTTACTTTTAGGTTGGTACCCTAACTTGAAATCATAACTCAAACCATCTCTTACTTCTCTTGCCCATCGTTCTCTGAGTAACTCCATAAACTCAAACTTTAAATGATCACTGAACATCCTTACTTAATACTCATAAGAACGAAACTTTCACTGTTTATGAAGAACTGGTTGTCATAGAAATCACTAGGTCATGAGTAAGATAGTTCTTTCCACTCACCTCTTACCCTTCACAGGTATCACTTCCCACCATCCCGCTGCGCCACTATGATCAACACACAAGTCACTCATTCGTTCACTCAAAATGATGTTCCTTTCATATTAGCCGTGATAAGGACGCAATCATCGCTGAGAAGTCTTCCTCCAAAACCTCTATGGAACTTGCAAAATCCTTTGAACTCACCTTTTTATAGTCTTAACGTCCCATTTTCTCAACATTGTATCCACCCTTTTTAAACCATATGTCCTACTCACTCTAACCTTTGTCAATACCCTCCTTGCACATTCTAAAGACTCTGTTCGCACTTGGAAGCTCGCCGCTAAGCCTTGATCATGCCGCTACCCTGTTTGAAATTTCATACCTTCATCATGTTTCCACTCTTTACAACTATAGGCCTGAAAAGCCAATCTTCCATTATCCAACGTTTATCCTTGAACAATCTATCCTACCACTACCTCTCCTCTAAGGTTTACCAAACTTGCAGTCATCCTTGTGGTTATACTTAGTATAAGCCACTACTTCTCCAACATCTCCTTCACTTCCGTATTTACTTCAAATTCACAGTAGTAACCATTCCATTAGGAACTATTGTCACAGGTTCTTCCTCAGACACCAACGCATAAGTGAACTCCACCACACCAAGGTCAAAACTCTAGTATTTGTTTCAGAACACGTCTATAATTCGGCTCTTAGTCCAAGAATCACTTTGTAAGGTGCATCTCTGGAGGAGATTATTCGTGCTAACCACTTTAGCATCAACCATCGTAGACACCTTGTCAACCACTCAAAACTTTTCTTTCCACTCTCTCCATCATTGTGCTTCGACATCAGTTGGGTTGCCCTTCCTTACGAGAATAACCTTTAAAGGTGTGCCCCTCCTTCTGGTACGTGAAATCTTCCACTTTATACCCAAGGTCAAATGTCCTACTCATGGGACCTACTTTTCCTTGAAACATCCCACTATTAGTTTGAAAAGATCCATCCTCACCTGCTGACTATTAATCCTAGTATGAATCCCTTATGCCATTTCTTCCCTAACCATAAATTGTTCTTTTTCCCACTTAGGAACATCATCTTTCTTGACTGATTAGTGAACCCTTATCCATCTCAACCTCTCACTAGAGGTTTGCCATCTTTTCGCACTTCACGGTCTCCTCATATCTTAGCTTTCTGGTTGCCATGCAATCTCTCCACTCTTTGCAATCTAAAATTTGCCAATTGTTCCTCTTCCACTACTCCAAGAAGCACTAGGTGTGACCATATGACTATATTCAATGCCACTTCTCCTAACACTGTATGCATTTGCATGACTCTGAACTTCAACATTGTCAGGATGTAGAATCAGGTTGACTTTCCTCAAACAATGTGGCACTTGCATGCACTGATACCTTTCAGTGCTCTAAATCTTTGAATTCAATTTCTTTTAGAAAACTTGTAGTATTTGTTTCTGAGAGTCTATCCTTAAAGTTTCCTCTGACCAAACGTTATTTTGTGAACTCTAGCATCTCCTCCGGTTTATTAACCCAAAACTTAGCTTTCCTTGCTCAATTATATACATCATACATCAACTTCCTATCTCTCAGGTAAGACGTTGTCTCAGAGACCCCATCCAACACTTGTAAAGGTGAGCAAACCAAGTTGACATTCAATCTACATTCCCCTATCTCCGTAGACACTAGACACAAAGCACAAAGGCGCAACAAGGCAAACTACTTCATACAAAGCAACACTCTATCACTTACAGACAACCAACCCTTTTGTCTGTCACCCTTCTTTCTCGAAACCATTAGAATTAAGAAAGGAAAACAACCTTTAATCTAGTCATGAGTGTGCACCCTCATTACTTTATCAAGGCATTTTCTGTTCTTAAAACTTTTGGTTTCATTGACAAACTCGACTAGACATGACTACTTACGCCTACGAGGCATGACAAACCCACAACCTCAGGTCATCCTAAGGACGAACCAGGCTCTGATACCATAAATGTAACACCCCATTTAATTAATAACGCTAATTAAAGGAATGTCACGCAGGATAGTATTAGAAACAAAGTCCTGGAGTGTAGACACTACTCCTCATGATTATCCAAGAGAAAACCCGAATAAGAAAAGGGCACACTACGATGCCATAACAAAGTATAAAATATAAATCAACAACACTTAGAATTTTAAGCCTAAAGACCAGCAGTACACGGGCCATAGCCCTAAAGGAAAGTCCAAGTAAACTTAGATCCAATCCAAGCAGACTATGCAGCGGAACCTCCATCACCTTGATGATTACGGGGAGTTCTCACCTCTGCTCGCATCAACAAGTTGATGATCATTGCAAAAGAAAAGACCACACCACAGAACATACAACAAACAACAGAAGGGTAAGCTAGAGCCAAAATTAGTTTTTATCATGCAATCAAATATACTTTCACAGTCCAATATACATACATCATCCAAGCATGTTATGACCTTCCAATCAATACACTAAGACTCGACTCGACTCATCTGGATACATATAATCTGGTTAGATTCAGCGGATGCTTGCACTTGTGGTGGATACCTCTACTCACCCCCGAGCTGCTCACCCTCGAGCTATGTGTTACAAGTGTTACAATGAATCAATTCCCTTACACACAAGGTTAACCCTTAATGAATTGCAGGCCTCCTGCTACTCTCACCACAGGAGTCAGTTCGCTCTAAGTGAGACTAACTGACTCCTTAGAGTGTTAGGATGCAATCCTTACCTTGAATCCTTACCAAATTATTATGATGGGGCACCACCATGGACACCCACTAACATGGGCCATAGAATTACGTCCCGACCACTGAAGCACGACCCTGAAATCCCACCTAGAGATTTAAGGAATTACGCACTGACCACAGACCAATCATGTTCAATCAATCAAGTAATGTTTACCATACAAAATATCTCATGCCAACCTTTACAACCCATTCTCATTCATAACCAAATGTTGAATCCATACCAACTCATCCTTCCCAAACAGTGAATATATATTTGTATTTCATATCAATACCATGTCTCCTTGATACCAACCATCTCATTTAAATCACATGCCAATTTCATACCAACCCCATCATCCACAATCCATGAATAACATCACTCATGCATAATCATTTATCACATGCTTTTAATATAACAATTAGATTCAAGCCAGTAATAACCATTCAAGATTAGAGAAACAACCAAACTACAGCGATCTTGCGATAAAAACTGCTCTCACTACAGAGCTCTGATTCAAGATCCGACCAGTCAAAGTCAAAAGCTATGTGTTAAGGATCAACTGTTACAATATCAGCTCGATCCAACGGTTAACGAAGTAGTAACTTTCATTTTACGAAAAGTGTGCAGTGTTGTCAACAACACAAATTCAGTGACCTTGCGATAAAAACTTCTCTCACTACAGAGCTCCGATTAAAGATCCGACCGGTCAAAGTCAAGAATTATGTGTTAAGGATCAACTATTAAAATTTGAGCTCGATCCAACGGTTAACATAGTAGAAATCTTCATTTTACTAAAAGTGTGTAATGTAGAAAAAGAGTAGCGTCACATCAATCAAAATAATCGCACACCATACATCTTTATTCGACCAACAACCTCATTCAAGCATCACAACCATAAAAACAGACAAAAAATCGGCAAAATAACTTTAAATACATAAACCCTAACTTTCCTTACCTGGAAAAAGCTAGCAGAGTATCCCGACAGCCAAGCAAGTGAGTACTACCGACCACGGAGCCGAGAATGAAAAAGGTACGGTGGAGAATCAACTTACATGGATTAAGAATGGGCTTGAGTTAACGCAAGGAAGGGTAAGACCCAAACCCTAACAGAACTTCTATGGAGAGAAAAGGGAAGAGCGAGAGCACTCATTTTGGCAAGTGAGTGCAGAATGAGAGGCCTTGGCTGCTGTAGGAGCCTTGTCACCCTATAGGTCAGCCCTTAGGCCCATTAGATTAGGGGTATCCCATTAAAATTACAGTAAAAAAAGAGGGTTTTACAAAAATACATTCAATACGGACATGTGTATTTTTTTGTTCTTTTTATGTTACATGTATGTATATTTATTTTTGTTTTATAATAGTTATTCTTATAAAAAATGGGCCGATTAGATCCAAGGTGTAATATATTCTTTTGATAATATTTATTTATAGACTTTTGCAAATTTGATAGAGTGTGAAATAAAATAATCTCAATATATAACATAATATTTAACCGTTATAATTACTGAATTTAATTTATTATTGTCTGGATTTTGTTTATATTATCATAAATATAATTTTAGGGTGTTAATATTTTGTTACAGATCTCACATTCAAATTTTATATTTATCGGGTCATTTTGTCTGATAATAATAATATATTTTGGATGGACAAGTACAATAAAAAATAAATTGTTAAACTATAAAATGATTTTTAATTATTAAAATTAAAATATTAATATACTATTAAAAAAATATAAAAGAATAATTATAAAAATAAATTATTTTTATATTTTTTATTGTAGATTTTTTATCATGAATAATTATTTGAATCCGTGATTAAAATAACAAAACGGGAATTTTTTTTATCGTAGTAAATATTTAAATTCAAAAGGTAATTACTATAAAGGTAAAACTTAATTAAACTGGGAAAAAGATTATATAGATATAAAAAGTGAATCTAGATTAAGATTTATTTTGTTATTTTCTTTTCAAAATATTAATTCTAAACATTTATCTTTTGAATATGGATCAATTTGACTATTTCAAAATACTATATCAGTTTTTCAAATTTCCAATCAATCGTTAATCTTATTTCTCACATTATTTTTTTTATCATATGTTATTCTTTTGATAAAATGATTTTTATCACTATATTTGTTAGAATTAATATAGGCTATATTCTATACTTTTAGTATAAATTGCTATACTTTTATAATTTCACATCCTAAAATCGTAAAAAAAAAAATGATGTTTCAGAATTAAAAAGATAAACTATTTTAATAAGATTAAATTAATCTAAATTTAAAAGATATATAGGGTGAAACAGTTCCAACGAAATAAATATTAAAAGTAAGCGAAAACATCATAAAACATAAACTGTTTGACCGAATACTAGATCAAGTTTTCTTGTTCTGTTTCTCGAAAGCCACAGCCACACCTACATTACTTTCTTCTCTTTCTCTTTCGTTTTCTTGGAGTTTCTTCTTTCAATGGATCGAACCCAAATTCTTCTCGTTGGGTTACCACTCTTCCTTTTCTTCTCTGACATTCTCAACCTCTTCGTTCCTGCACCTCCTCCAAAAGATGGTTATCGCAATTTCCCCGACCCTAAACCGACTCCTCAACCCCTCGAGTTCCCTGCGCAGGTTTCTCAATTCCCCTCTTCCAAATTTATGATTTTGCGCCCTTTCCTTATGCAAAATCCATTTTTTTAATCTGGGATTCTTCTAATCGTTTTTTCTTTTTCAATTTTTCCACAGAAACAGAGCGGTATTGGCTCAATTGGAGCTGGCAACACTGTCAGCATTGACTTCTGCACTTCCTGCTCTTACAAGTTTTCCCAAATTCTTCCTTCTTTTCAATTCTGTTCTAATTGTTTAATTAAGTTCTAATCATGGGGTTCTTATTATATCTGTGATATGTTGTTATGTGGGGTTGTAATCTAGTTGGAAGAGTACGGTGTAATTGTTGTTAGTGTGAAGTTGGTGCAATATTGTTTTTGTTATTATTTGCGGTTCAGGATGAAAGCGAACGGTAGGTTATCACTTTTGCGTTATTCACACCATGAACGTGGTTTTTTCCTATGGAATGGGTTTAACACCCTTCGGTTTCTTAGAAGGCAAAAGCAAATAGGATGATTGAGAATGTTATCTGTGTGGCTGCTAAATTGAACAAATGTAATGCATAATGAACTGTATCTAGGGTTGGTTATTTGTTAGAATCACACAACATCTATTGGTATTTAATTATCTTGGTCTCAGGCTGAGTTAGGGTTATTTAGTCAATGATTACTTATAATAAATTAATAACCGATGAAATGTGTGTTTTGTTTCCCTTTTAGTATTGTTGACCTATATTCTAGTTCTTGCTTTTCATATTGTCAGAGTGTATCTTTTGGTACATGGTCAACTCCTCCATTAGTCCTTTTTGTACGTTTGAGTAATTTATTGTGTCTTCCCTTGAAGAAAGCTTGAGTTACTCTGCTCCTGCTTCTTAGTTTTAAAATTACTTAGCCCATCCTTAGGAGATTAGTGTGTACTACATGACAGTTTGTTTAGCTGTGAATGAGTCTTGTGGTGGTGGTGAACAACTACGAATGAGTCTGAAGGGGTATTTTTCTTCGCTATGTTGCTTCTAAAGTTATTCACAACTTATCTAATTAGTGAATTATTTGTTTTAGGACTTTTGTCGATGAAAATGATACACTGTGGTTGTAATCGTTATTTCATCTTTTGAAGTTTCAAAATCCATAGTAGAGGTTCAAAAACTGGTTGTCAATTATGCGAAGAAGTGTTACCAAGGATAACAATAATGAGAGTCTTATCCCTCTACAAAAGTTAGTTACATAGATGACACATACCAATCGGCTGGGTTAAAAGTCTAATTCTCAGACATATTGTTTACCATGATGTGATCCTTGTTTTTAACAACAATTTCAACGTCCTTTTTGGTCTCACCTTCCTTTCCATAGTGCTGAAACCATGCTCCTTCAGTCTCCATATTGGTCCTTCCAGTAGCAGTCTTTATGTGTTTAAACCACCCTAATGGATTTCTTTCATTTTTTCCTCAATTGGTGCTATACCAATAAGATAAAAAAAATTATCTTAAGATGCTTGTTCTCTACAGAATGAATTAACTTTACACATATTAATCTCTCTGGGAAGGGAGTGTAGCCCTTAGAATTGGAGGGAATGGCTTTATAGTTTTTAAGCTTTTGAAAATATTGATCTTTCTATAACATTATGAGAATTTAAGATGTGTTTAAACTAGTAAAGTTAAACAAATTGGGCTAGACTTTGCTTGTCGTAGCTGCATTCATCCTTTATTTGTTTCATTGTAGAATCCACATATTTACAAGTCGAACAAACAGTATCTAATTTTCGTGCCTTTTTCTGCAGGGGAAATGCAGTAACAGTTAAAAATATGCTGGAATCTGAATTTCCTGGGATTAATGTTGTTTTGGCTAACTACCCACCTCCACTTCCAAAGCGCATTCTGGGAAAAGTAGTTCCAGTGGTGCAAACTGGAGTTATTGTAGCTATAGTTGCTGGTGACCAAATATTCCCTAGATTGGGAATGACACCACCACTATGGTACTATTCATTGCGTGCCAATAAGTTTAGAAGTATTGCAAGCACTTGGCTTCTTACAAATTTTCTTCAATCCTTCCTTCAAAGCTCTGGTGCTTTTGAAGTATATTGCAATGGCGAATTGGTAAGTCTTTCAGAGCATATTATTGTACCTGGTTTACCTTTACATTTGAATACTTTTCATATTTTCGTGATCATCTTGTTCCTTTGAACATCACAGGTTTTCTCCAAACTGAAAGAGAACAGATTCCCTGGTGAAATTGAGTTGAGGGATCTTATTGGGAAAAGAGTAGTTGACACTATATTTGTCAGAGGTATTGAAGGTGCTGGTGGTGTTGGCTACAGAAACTTCCAATAGCTGATTGCAAGATTTACCAAATGATAATTTGAAGTTAGACCACGACGAAGATACATGAAACAAATTGAAGCCCTTTCAAATAGATGTTATAGAGAATCAAATTTTTATCTTTGGTATATTGTATACACTGTTAGGTTAAGCTAGTGAATCTTGAGCAAGCATTTCTCTTAAGTTATCACATTTGAAGCTTCTTTCCTTTTATACTTTTAAATTTGGCTTTCATAAACAAATATTCCTCTATTTGCAAACATTAACAAATTAAACAGTTGGTTCCCATGAGTTTAAAAAGAAAATGTTTAACCTGAGTTGAGAGATGTTGAAGATCACTTGTAAAGTTTATGTTAAGTTCTGAAAGATCCTCTTTTTCTTTGAACTATGTATTACATAGAATATAGAAAACATAAGTGTCTTGGTGAATTTGTTTCATTCAATATCATCTTTAATAGAGGCATCAGTTAAGAGTAATACTGAATAAGAATAACTCGTTTACATGTGAGTGATGCAGATTTGGGTAGCATTATTAAGGGTCTTTCTTCCTACACGTTCGAAGATTTCTTCTGCATCTCCAAAATTTTTAAAATTTCAAAACTACACTTTGACCATTTAAGTGAAGTCGCGTAGATCACGATCTCAAGATTGTCAAAATTATTTTCAGATGTCTATCTCGGTACAAGATACTTTTGGAAGTCGACATCCAGTTAAAATTTTAGACTTTCAGATGTCCAAGAAATATATATATATATATATATATATATATATATATATATATATATTCTTTTTATATATTTT
>Ga0214544_1012747_pt1 | contig 10706 bp, 4 predicted proteins | sample CNSS3metaG_FD_160074 | JGI IMG/M metagenome (GOLD analysis project Ga0214544, IMG submission 160074) | Root nodule microbial communities from cowpea collected in UCLA plant growth center, Los Angeles, California, USA - CNSS3 | ecosystem: Host-associated > Plants > Roots > Nodule | place: USA...
TTTTTTTTATCGACGAAATTACCGATGGATTTATCCGTCGGTAAAAGAAGCGGGAATTTTCCCGCCTAAATCTGACCTTATAAGAAGACGAGGAGAAGGAGAAAAGAAGAAAAAGAAGGAGAAGAAGAAGAAGAAGAGAAAAGAAGGAAAAGAAGGAGAAGAAGAAGAAGAAGAAGAAGAGAAGAAGAAGAAGAAGAAGAAGAAGAGAAGAAGAAGAAGAGAAGAAGGAGAAGAAGAAGAAGAAGAGAAGAAGGAGAAGAAGAAGAAAAAGAAAGAGAAGGAGAAGAAAAGAAGGAGAAGAAGAAAAGAGGAAGAAGGAGAAGAAGAGGAAGAAGGAGAAGATGAAGGAGAAGAAGAAGAAGAAAGAGGAAGAAGAAGAAGACGGCGGCGGCGACAATGGTGGCAGTGGCGACGACGATGGTGACGACGACGACGACGGCGACATTGACGGCGACGGGGACGGCGACCACCAAAAAAAAATGAAAAAAAAATTGAAAGAGGGAGGAGGAAGAAGATAAATAGTGTAACAAATTTACCGACGGATTTTTAGTAATTATCGACGGATATTTCGATCGGTAATTAACGACGGATTTGTCCGTCAGTAATTACTGACGGATTTTACCGACGGATTTTTCCGTCGGTAATTACCGACAGATTTACCAACGGATTTTTTTGTCGATAATTATCGACAAATTTATCGACGGATTTATCCGTCGGTAATTACTGACGGAACATGATTTCCGTCGTTAAAATTTTACAGACAAGCATTTTACTGACGAATTTTTGACCGTCGATGATCCGTCGGTAATGTTGATTTAGCGACGAATTTTGGTCATTACCGACGGATTTTGACCGTCGGTAATAATGATTTTTCTTGTAGTGACATTACAGAAGTGACACGTGACATAAATATTTTTTAAAAAAAATTAAAAAAAATTAAAAAAAAATTAAAAAATTAAAAAAAACGAGAAGCTGACACGTGACACCTATTTAACGGTGTTAGTTCTCTACTAACGGAAAGGATCTAATTGATACTAATTTACAAAAATGAGAACCTAATTGAGACTAATAAAAATACGAGGATCAAATTGAGATTTTGCTACAAAAACGAGGACCAACGAAGTATTTTAACCATGTATTTAATATGTTTAAGTCAACTTAGAATTTCATAAAATAAGTAGCTAGCACTACTGGAATGTTCTTATTTTTACAAAAACGTACTATGATAATCGATTACCACTTATGATAATCTATCATCATAAGTTTTCTTCAATTTTCAGAAAAGTCTCTAGAATAATCAATTATCCTCAGAATAATCGATTATCAGCACGAAACTTTAATCTTTAGAAACCTCTCTGAAATAATCGATTATCATAAGTGATAATCGATTATATTTGACAGTTGTAACTTGTCTTTTCAACTCGTTAACCTAGTTTTCGAAAATCTATGTATAAAGCCCTTAATCCATTTCAGAAATAACATTTTTGAGTATCAGAAGTTTTGTGATGTGACTACAAAGAAACTGTATGAGTTATTTTGAAAATGGGCTTTGAAAAACCTAGTGTGGATAAAGCGATAACTTTCATCAAGTGGGTTCTTAGGAGATTGAGTGTTGTTGATGTTGCAAGGAAAGTTTTTCATCCTTTGTGTGATTAAGAGTATGTGTTATTCATTTCTTTTATCTTCAAGAGAGGTGTTCTCTAAAGACTTTTACTTTCTTATCCGATTGTACTTTGATTATTTTAGTGATTTAGTTAATCTCCTTGTCTAAGAGATTAACAACTAGACGTAGGATCTTTTTGATTTGAACCAGTATAAATAATCATCTTCTTCCCTACTATGCAGTTGCTTTAAATTAAGGAATCTTTTATTTAAGTGGTAAATTTTGGGAAAAACTTTAGAGTGATATTTGTCAAAAATGGTTGGACAAAACCAAACCTTTGCTGAGGGTGCGTCTATCAATAGACCTCCACTTTTTACGGGTGAAAATGATGCCTTTTGGAAAGTAAGAATACATTTTTTTTGGAATCTTTAGATTGGGGTGTTGGGATACTATTTTAAATGATCCTTTTATTCCTACGATAATTGTTAATAATGTTCAGGAAACTAACCCTTTTCTTAGTGGAATGCAGATGAAAGCAGAGAGCCTAATATGATGTGAGGGCAAGAAACATAATTTCATCTACTTTAACCCCTAACAAATTTTACATGATATCTGTTTGCACCAATGCAAGACAAATGTGGGAGATTCTAAGAGTAACTCACGAAGGAATTAACAATTTAAAGCGTGCTCAGAAGAACTCGTTGATCCAAGAGTATAAGATGTTTCGTATGTAGTAGGGGGAAACTATCGTTAACCATCTCACTAGTATAGGTAAGACCTTCGATACTGATGAGTTAAACATAAAAAGTCTTAAATCTTTGAACAGGACATGGCAACAAAAGTTGACGGCCATTACAAAGTCACAAAACCTTGCAACAATGTCCATGGCGTCTCTCTTCAAAACGTGAAGGGAGCATGAGCTTCAACTTGGCAGATTAAACGAAAAAGAAGACCAAAGAAGGAATAAGAACATTGCCTTAAAGTCCAAGATTGTTAAAGAAAGGTAAAAAGCACAGAGAAAAGGAAGATTCAGATGATGATGATGATGATGATGATGAGAACTTGAGCATCATGATATTGAAATTTACAAAGTTCATGAAGGCCAAAGATAAGAGTCAATACAAGAGCAAGAAAAAGGACAATCAAGGATCCTCCTCTAATTCTAAATGCTATGGATGTGGAGAAATTAGACATGTCAAGGTGGACTATCCAAATTCAAAATGAAGTGAAGAAAAAAGTGCAAAAAGTTCTTTAAGAAAAAGTCATACATAACATGGGAGGATAATTTTAAGACCCGAGAAAATAAATAAATAAATAAATAAATATTTATTTAATAGATGTGAGGGAAGGAATCTATAAAGTAATTAATGCGGAGAATTATCATAAAGGAGCAATGGTAGCTCAAGTGGTTAGGAACACTTGGTGTGTTTGAGAGGTCTTGGGTTTGAATCTTGTGCACACCATTAGTGGGATGTTTTAATTATTTAATTTATTTTGGGTACATATATATGGTTGTGCATATGCTTAGTAATTGGGTGGACGTGAGTTTGAAACTTAGCTAATGCGAAATAATTCTCTTTTTACGTTTGAATTATTTTGGCCACGTTGGGGTATGCTTAGAAAACCCTAGACAAAAGAGAGAAGGGTACTGGTATGGGTCAATTAGGGTGGCTATTAGGAGAGTTGGGGTATTCCTTTGGGGTTTTAATTGAAATTATGCATGTGGTAAGGGACTAAAATTGGACCAATGGTAGTGTTGTGGGCAATGCATGAAATTTGAATGTGTAATAATTGTTAGTCTTAAATTGTGTGAGAGTATTGGGCTGAATGAAAGGTTGTAGGGACTGTCTAGGAAGGTAAGTCCATTGTGATATGTGTTGGGAACATGGTTGTGTTTTGTTGAGGGCTCACCATAGACACGAGTTTTACTTGATAATTCACATGTTAGGATAGGTAAAATGGATGTGTATATAATGTGCAAAATTATGATTAAGTCAGATTGAGGACATGAACCTGGACTAAGGTATCCTGGATATTGTTGTTGTGAATTTTATGATGAGCATGAAGGATCCCTTGATAGTTGATGAGTTGGTATTTGTCAAATGGGAATGCATGTGCTTATATACTATTAATGCATATGATATATGGTGATACAAGTGGAGACATGTTGAATGGTATGAATATGCAAATTGGTATTTGATGTGTCCTATGGTGATTGGAAATGTGTTTGGACTGTTTGTTGTGCATAAAAAAAACTAGTAAAATCACATTATTGGTATAGCTCCTAGCGACACAAGGGAGACTGCCAGATGATAGCTACAAACCAAGGAGTCCTTAGAGCGCGTAGCGTCTAGTGGTGAGGATAGTTCCACCAGGCGATAGTTGTTAAGCAGTGGCCTCTAGAATGCATGGCACTTGGCGGCGAGGGGTGCCCGCCAAGTGGCCTGCAACAACTTATCGCCTAGCGACATTTAGGTTTCGTCAAGCGATAGTGTAAGGGGCATGAGCTGTTATTTGGAGGTTTTACATAGTCTACACAGCTTTGGACGATGGCTTTGGTTGATACGTGTTGAGGCCCATTTACGAGTGATGGCTCGTAATGTATTTTGAACACGTAACATCCTTACTATATATCACTTATTAAAAATTAAATAAATAAGAAATGAACATCAAACGTCAAATCTTTTATTATCCCCCAACGCGGGAAAATTCAATAATAAAATTAACGCACCAAAACTATTTAATAATAGTAAATAAGATTATTACAATTTTCCAAAATCCAATAAAATAACAACAAAATAACAAATTCCTAGCTTCAACCCAAGCTAGCCCTTCTCTCCGTCTCAAGCGTTAGTAGCATCACTTGTATCATCAACTTCTCCCGTGTAAAGAATTACACGATCATCGCAAAACACAAACAGAAATGGTAAGCTCAATAATAAAAGAAAACACATCAAGTAATAATATAAATACACCCTGTTATATTATTATAATTAGACCTTGGCCAAGTCCTTAATTCCCCAAGACTTTTCAACCTCCAATTCACAAATAAGGTTAGCCATGGACTCGAGATTTATGATGCTCACACGAACCTGCTCGCTCGTGGTCCTGCCTCTACGAACCTCCCCGCTCGTAGTCCTACTCTACGGACCTACCCGCCCATAGTCAAACACATGTGATGCACCAGCTACGTACCTCCTCGCACGCAACATCTCTCAAATGTGAGCACGGAACATACAAACCTACCTCGCTCGTATCCCCACATGAGAGTAACTAGGTATGAACCTCCCTGCTCATACCATCACATGTCAACACCATCCATGAACCTACCCGCTCATGGCACATCATCTCCTGATCCACGTCCACATCAATGCGTACAAATAACGCCCACAAACTACACTAAACTCACTTGGGCTAGAAGCCTTAGCTTGAGCGACCAGGCTTGCCTCGCTTAAGCTAAGCTTTCTCGCCTGAGCGAGCGTGCTACAGTGACTTACTTGCGAAGTCTCGCTTAGGCGAGCTCATCTCGCTTGGGCGAGCTCCTCCTTCGCTTAAAGCCAAAACTCTCGCCTAGGCAACGAGTTAAACACAACACAAGACCACGCACGAGTTCTCGCTTAAGCGAGAACCTCCCACCTGAGCGAGATGCTTTGTCGCCCAAAGTAGGGCTCTCCGCCTAAGCGAGGTGCTCAAGCAGAACTACACAGTTCTCACGAGCTCTCGCTTGGGCGAGACACGTTTTCCTGAACGAGACTCTCGAATACAATCAAACTCGAGGTTCTGCTATTTTTGCCTAGACGAGCCTTGCTCGTTTGAGCAAGAATAACAGACATTCTCCCTGTCATGCACACAGACACTAATCACAAATGCTCAAATTTACATTCAACATTACCAAAGCAATTCATCACATAATGCCAGCATTAAGAACCTGATTTAGACTCCAATTTAACCCCCAAATTCGAAATTGAGCCATCCCCTAGTGCTCTCCCAACTTAGCTTTCTTGATTCCCTATGACTCTCTTTTTCACTCAAAATTCGTGCTCTCTTTTCACTCTAGGTTTCAGACTTCAAAAACCCTTCTAATTACCTTATTTTCTCCTTTTATATGGTCCTTAGATATGGTTAATAACAAAAAAACGAAAAGTGGCCTTTTAATGTTTATAATTATCTTTCATAGACCATTATGGATTATTTTTCCCAGCTCCTTCGGTTGCCCATTGCTTCTAGGGTTTTCCCACCCCTTCACATTCAGATCACCCTTATGTTAGCAAAAAAAAAAGGTCAATTTTGTTCTCAACAAGGTTTGAACACACAACCATGAAATTATGAAGTCAAAGCACCACCAATCAAACCACTTCATATTTTATGATAATTCTTATAATTTTAAGATTACATTATCACTACTCACATTCATTCATAACCTTAAAATAATGCACAAAAATAAAATATCATACAATTGGCATACATAGGACTTGAACCTAAGTCCTCTCACACAATTAAGTACTCTCAACCACTTGAGCTAATACTTTTCCATGTCACAATAATTAGCATTGAATGCCATAAAGGCTTCTACTACCCGCATTTATTAAATAAGTAATTATTTAATTATTTAAATTTCTCGGGTCTTACAGAACACGTGCGATCACAGGTGGTGGTCGGTGATGTTGGAAATCATAAGGGAGCATACGAGTTGAGGCTCGTATTGGCTAACTCCACTTGATTGTCACTCACGGGTGGTAGGCCGATGATGTTGGGAATCTTGTGTTCCAATACAGATGATGGTTCATTTTGGTGAGCTTCGCTTGGTTGTTACGGAAGGTGGTTCGTAACATGATATTTCTATGAGTATTGGTCTATGAGTGGGAGGCTCGTAGAGGTTGGACCACGAGTGGTGGCTCGTGGCAGCATGTGCCATCTTAAGGTCATTGTCAAAGTGTGTAGCAGATGGACGAACATGGTGGAAGGCCATTATTTCTAGTGTATAATGAATGGTTCTCAGAAGAGGTTTTGGGATGAATTATTATGGTTTAGGTGAGGGCTTTATAAATCTTTTTACATGTTTAATTCTTTGAGCTCACCCTATCTGCTTGTGTTTGGCGATGATCGTGTAATTTGTTACACAAGAGCATATGATCTTATAAGTGATGCAATGGATGTATAGAGCCAGAATGCAGGCTAGATGGGAATTTAATTTTGAAGAAATATGTTTTTATTATTTTGGTATTTATTTTGATAATGACTTAAAGTTTGGGAACTTGCAATATTTTAAGTCTTATATTTTGGATTTAAATTATGGTGCAATAATAAAGTTTTAACTTTCTCATGTTTTGCGAAAGACTTTTAAAGGTTGAGTATTATTATAATTATTTTCTTTTACCTAATTAGTAATATCCGCCTAGGATGTTACAATAATGCTTCAAACTCATTCAGCTCTAGTGAATCTGATGAGGAAGCAAATCTATGTATGATGGCCAACCATGAATCTTCTGACAATGGGGTAAGGTCTAGTAGTAATGACAATGATTATAACTCTTTGTATGATGCATTTCAACAACTACTTTGTAAATCTAGTAAATTAGATGTTGCTCTCAAAAAAAATTAAAAACCGATTTTAAAGATTTACTAAGTAAGTTTGAAACATCTCTTGAAGAGGAAGAAATGTTGAAAAATAAAATTTGTAATTGGATTGCCACAAATAAAATTTGAAAAAGATAAACTTTGTGTTGCTTGTCAAAAGGGTAAACAACTGAAATCTTCTTTTCATTCTAAAAACATTAGTTCTACTTCAAAACCTTTAGAATTTTTCCACATGGATTTATTTGGTCCTTCTAGGATAAAAAATTTTAGTGGAAATTTTTATACCCTTATTATTATTGATGATTACTCAAGATTTACTTGGACTTTCTTTCTTACTTTGAAAAGTGGAGTTTTCAAAGCTTTTATGAAATTTGAAAAATTGATTCAAAATGATAAAGATTGAAAATTAAAGTCTTGAGAAGTGAAGAAAATGGAATTTTTCATAACTTCTCTGCACCTAGAATTGCTCAACAAAATGGACTTTTAGAAAGGAAAAATAAATCCTTAGAGGAACTTTCTAGAACAATGGTAAATGAATCGAATGTTCCTAAATATTTTTGGACTGATGCTATGAGTATTTCTTGTTATGTTTTGAATAAAATGCTTACTATACCTATCTTGAAATTGCTCCTTATGAGCTGTGTTTAAAGGTAGAAAGCTTAACGTTGTTCATTCAAAGATTTTTGGATGTAAATGTTTTGTTTTAAGGTATAATTACTGATTTGATCCCCTAATTTTTTTGTTTAGTTCAATTTGGTACCCATATTTTTTGTTGGTTCGGTTTAGTACCACAATTATTTAAAAGGGTTCAATTTGGTCCTTTTCGTTAAGTTGGAGTTAACACCGTGTTCGTACAGAACACATGTCAAGTAGTGGAATTTTATAATTTTTACTTTTTTTTAATTTTTTTTTAATATTTTTAATTTTTAATTTTTTTTCTAAAAATTTATAATCTATCACGTGTCAGGTTACTGTCGTGTCACGTGACAATTTACAATCATGACACGTAGTAGTGGTAAAATTTGTTTTCAATTTAGTACTCTATTAAATTTTTTTGTTCAATTTAGTACCCTAATTCTTTAAAATGATCCAATTTTGTCCTTTCAAATTTGAGACCAAATTAGTAAATAAGTTTAATTATAAATTATATATACATATTAAAATTATTGTTTTGAATTTATACATCAAATCACTACACCTAAATATTCAAATTATTTTATTTTTTTACAAGTGTAAAAAATTTCAAGTGTAAAAGATTATAAAGGTAAAAATGTAAAAAATAAAATAATTTAAGTATTTAGGTGAAGTGATTTGATGTATATATTAAAAAAAATTATTATAACATGTATATATAAGTTGTAACTAAGTTTATTTACTAATTTGGTCTCAAATTGAAAAGGACAAAATTGGATCATTTTAAAAAATAAGGGTACTAAATTGAAAAAAAAAATTAAAATATAAGACTAAATTGAAAATAAGTTTTACCACTGTCACGTGTCATGACGGTAAACTGTCACGTGGCACGACAATAACATGACACATGACAGATTATAAATTTTTAGAAAAAAAAAATTAAAATTACAAAAAAAGTTAAAAAAGTAAAAAATTTCACGGCTTAACACGTGTCTTGTACCGACATGGTGTTAATTCTAACGGAAGGAAAATGACTAAATTGAACCCTTTTATATAATTAAAGTACTAAATTGAACCAATAAAAATATGGAGACCAAGTTGAACTAAAAAAAATTAGTAATTATACCAAAATTAAACTAATGATTCGTACAGCGGGCTAAATCAATTATAGTCTGTACTACCTTACGGATTGTTTCGTGTTGGTTAAAAATATAATATATCTATTTGCATAAGCTGTAAGCAAAGTTTTCGTTTTTTTTTTTTTTAATTTATGTACTTCTATAAGTTGTTGGCAAATTTGGGGTTTTTTATTTTTATAAACGTACTCACAGTTTATGGTGATTGATAAAATACATTTATTTGCAATATATATATATTTTTAAATTTGTTTTTAGCAAAATATATATAACTTTTGGAAAAATTAAAGCTATTGGTTAATTGGTTTAGGAAGTTACACTGTTTTTTTTGTTAATTATTTGGATATTCTCTACTTTGGTAGAGGTGTATCTGGTCCCTCCATTAAAAAAACGTAAATAATGATAAAATCTCATTTTTTTTTCTTGTAGATTGAAAATTTTTAATATTGGAATCCATAATTTACACCGAAAGACTTATCTGATTTTATAAATTTAAAAATTGTTCGAATTTTAGTTTTTTAATGAATTCTGAATTTTTTTAAGACATTTTTAAATTAAAAATCTCATAGAAAACTTACAGTAGCTCATCAAACAAAAGCTAAAAAAAAAAAAGATTACGGGAATTACTGGTATAATATCCACAATTGGATTCAAGCGTAGACTTCAGACAATTTCTCCAAAGAAAAACTACTCGAATAAATAATGGAGTGAATACAAATACAAATCCATCTAAAAAGATATTAAACATAACATGTTGTTCTTTAAAAAAAAATAAGTTATTTTTATTTTTTTTTCATTGTAATTTTCAATTTTATTGCATTATATACATAATATAATAAAAATGAAAATAAAGTTATGAATAAAAGTAAAAAAATGAATCAAATAAGATAAGAACCAAGAATCCTTCTTTTATTTAAACTTATCTAGTTTCAAAATATTTTTTATTCTGAAATAAAAAAATTGAAGAAATCATACTTCCTTCTATAAAAAAAGTTTCAATTGCATCCTAACTTTTGAAAAAGTGTCTCAATTAGGTCCATTTCAAACAAAAATTACTAATGTCGTTAAAAGTATGCCACGTGTCAATCTGTGTTTTTTTTAAGTTTTAAAATTCTTTTTAGCAAAAAAATTGTTGCCACATGTCAAGTCTCTAGTGTGACACATGACATTACTTGTGCCACGTGGTGAGACAATGCCACGTGTCGGTGTCATTGTCAAATGTGGTCTTAATTTCAATTTAGTTCTAATATATGTCTTCTTGATTCAATTTAGTCAATACTTATGTGTTTTTTATTCAATTTTGACCCAATTGTTTTTAATAATTACAATATTTTTTGATCCATTTTTTATAAGATTAAAACTAATTAAGTATAAATATTTTTATAAAATTAAGTACTGATATTTATATTAAAATTTAGTGGTAAAAGTAATTTTAATAAAAAAAATATTAGTATAACATTCATACAAATAATAAATTTGGTCTAAAGATGGAGAGAGACTATTGTTCCATTTTGAAAAAAACTTAAAAATTAACAAATCATGAGTAAATATTAGTATAACATTTCCTTCACCAAAGAGTGAAATCGTATCCGCCTCTCAGTCAGTCATCGCCTAATCAACAAAAGAAGGATCGCTGCAATGACATATGGTGTGCCGCTAGAAATGGACGTTGTCGGCTAGAGGGGAGAATTAGCAAACTTAAAAACATCAATTTAAGTCTGTTGAAAAACTGAACAGATGTAAAATTTAAGTTTGTT
>Ga0214544_1012750_pt1 | contig 10704 bp, 9 predicted proteins | sample CNSS3metaG_FD_160074 | JGI IMG/M metagenome (GOLD analysis project Ga0214544, IMG submission 160074) | Root nodule microbial communities from cowpea collected in UCLA plant growth center, Los Angeles, California, USA - CNSS3 | ecosystem: Host-associated > Plants > Roots > Nodule | place: USA...
CAAAAACTTCAACTTCCTGACACCGCCATGGTCCCATATGACGAGCCAATATATGGCTTTTCTGGTGAACAAGTATCCACTCGGGGCTACATTGACCTCCACACCGTCTTTCGGGAGGGGACCCAAACTAAAACCATCCCAATCCGCTTCCTTATCGTCGACGCGCCAACATCCTACAACATCCTCTTGGGCCGTCCTTCCCTCAATACCCTTGGCGCCGTCGTTTCCACCCCTCACTTGGCCATGAAGTTCCCTGCCCCGTCCGGCGACATCCTTACCATCCACTGCGACCAGCGCTTGGCACGCGAATGCTACATGGCCAGCTTGCGACCACAACTCCCAATCCAACAAACCAACCATATTGAACGACCCCCTAGCTCCAGCATAGCCCTATCCGACGAAGATCTTGACCCCAGAATAGGCCGGGATGTTCGCCTTGAACCATTTGAGGACACATCCCCTCTAGAGTTTCCCAATGGTCACTCTATTAACCTAGGCACCGGTTTAAATTCTGACGAGCGTGTCACCATCACACCCATCCTCATCAACAACACCGATCTTTTTGCCTGATCAGTTGCCGACCTCCCTGGAGTGTACCCCCAAGTGGCATCCCACAAACTATCCATATATAAAGAAGCTCGCTATGTATCCAAAAAAAAATGAAAGCTTGGCGAAGAACGTCGGCAAGCAGCCAAGGTTGAAGCCAACAAGTTACTAAGCGCAGGATTTATAGAAGAAACTCAGTACACCACTTAGCTTTCTAACGTTGTCTTGGTGAAGAAAGCCAATGGCAAATGGCGAATGTGCATAGATTACACGGACCTAAACAAGGCTTGCCCTCGTGACCCTTACCCCTTACCCAACATTGATCGACTCGTGGACGGCGCGGCAGGGAACAAGGTGCTTAGTTTTTTGGATGCATATTCTGGATATAACCAAATTCCCATGGCCGCATCAGACATGCACAAAACCGCCTTCATCACGGACGATGCCAATTACTTCTATAGGGTCATGCCCTTTGGCCTCAAAAACGGTGGAGCAACTTACCAACGGCTGATGGACAAGGTTTTCAGCCACCTAATGGGACACTGTGTTGGAGTATACGTCGACGATATGGTTGTCAAGTCCCCAAGTCATCGCCAACATGCCGAGGACCTGTCAGCAGTCTTCTCCGCACTACGCCAATACAACCTTCGCCTCAACCCTGACAAGTGTGTATTCGGCGTTGACCGGGGTAAATTCCTTGGTTTTATGTTAACCCAACACGGCATAGAGGCCAACCCTGAAAAATGCAAGGCCATCATCGAAATGCGCAGCCCCACTACCATTAAGGAGGTCCAACGTCTCATTGGCCGTCTCACAGCCATTTCCCGCTTCCTACCCAAACTAGTTGAACAAACCCAACCCATAATCCAACTTCTAAAGAAATCCACCCGATTCACGTGAACTGATGATTGTGAACAAATTTTCCAAAAACTGAAAACAACCCTAACCTCCCCACCTATCCTCCACAAGCCGGACACCCATCAACCCCTGCTTGTATACATCATAGCCACCGATTATACCGTCAACGTCGTGCTTGTCCAAGAAATAGAAGGCACGCAACATCCTGTATATTTTGTGAGCAGAACGTTGCAAGATCCTGAAACCAGATATAAGATGGTAGAAAAGCTGGCCCTATCTTTGGTCCACGCGGCACGCCGCCTACGCCCATATTTCCAAAACCACACCATAACCGTTAAAATCGACTACCCAATCCAAAAAATATTACAAAAACCAGATCTAGCCGGACGCATGTCATCATGGGCCGTCGAACTGTCAGAATTCAACATCTGCTATGAACCCCATGGCCCCATCAAAGCCTAGTGTCTCTTAGACTTCGTCAACGACCTACAGCAAACACCCATAGAGGACCAGTGGATGCTTCATGTAGATGGTTCCTCAAATCCAAGAGGTGTCGGCGCCGACATCGTCTTAGAAGGTCCCAACGACATCCTCATTGAAAAATCCCTTCACTTTGCCTTCAAAACGTCAAATAACCAAGCCGAATACGAAGCCATCCTCGCTGGCCTTTCCCTAGCCCGTAAGGTAGGCGTCAAGAGATTAACGTGCAAAACCGACTCCAAGCTCACTCTAGGCCATCTAAATGACGAGTTCCAGATCAAAGACCCCATCCTTCTACAGTATTACCATCTGGTCCGTGCAGTCATTCAATCCGCCTTCGAACAAGTCCGCATCGAACACATCCCAAGGACCGACAACATCAAGGCCGATATTTTCTCCAAATTGGCCAACACTAAGCTAAAAAACCGTCACCGATCCTTACTACAGCAAACACTATCCACGCCTTCCATCACACACACTTGTCAAAATTTAACCCACACCCCAGCTAACAACGTCACCCCCTCCCAAAGCCAAAACTGGACCACCCCCTACATTCAGTACCTCAAAACCGACAACCCCCTAGATGCGGACAAAACTTGGTTGGCTAAGGCCGCCAGGTACACCATGATAGGCGATGACCTCTACAAACGTGGATATGGTCAACCCCTCCTTAAGTGTGTCACGGTAGAGCAAGCGCAATATATTATCAAAGAACTACACGAAGGTATTTGTGGTTATCATTTCGGCGCACGCACCATGGCTACTAGAGTTCTTAGAGCCGGATATTTCTGGCCGACCATAGAAGTAGATTGCCAGGATTATGTCAGAAAATGCAAACCATGTCAGAAACATGGCAACCTTATTCACCAGAAACAAGAACAGCTACACCACATACTATCCCCATGGCCATTCGCTAAGTGGGGAATGGACATTCTCGGCCCCTTTTCACCCGACAAGGGGCAGGTAAAATTCCTAAATGTAGTCGTCGATTACTTCACTAAATGGATAGAAGCCAAGCCGCTAACTACCATCACGGCCCAACAAGTTCAACAATTTGTGTGGAAGGACATTATATGCAGATATGGTGTGCCACATACCATCATCACAGACAATGGCCGACAATTTATTGACAAAGAGTTAGCCAAATTCTACACTAGCCTAGGCATCAAGCACATCACAAGTTCTGTAGAACATCCAAAAACCAATGGACAAGCAGAGGCGACAAATAAATTTATCCTCATGGAGCTGCGTAAGAGATTGGATACCGCCAAAGGCCGATGGCCCGAAGAATTAATAGAAGTACTATGGGCTTACAGATGCACCCCTCAATCATCAACAAACGAATCCCCATTCAGCCTAGTCTACGGCGCAGATGCCATGATACCAGTAGAAATTGGCGAACCATCCCTACGCCAAGAACTGTACGACCCAACCCACAATCACCAAAACATGGCCTTACATCTCGACCTTCTACCCGAACTCAGAGAAAAAGCCCAGATACGCAATTTAGCTGCCAACAACGAGCTGTCAGGAAATATAATGCAAATCTATGTCCAGGATCATTCGTCATCGGGGACCTAGTATGGAGAATGGCCAGCAGTTCTAGAAAGAAGGATGACAAGTTCTCCGCCAATTAGGACGGCCCGTACCGCATACGCGAAGATGCAGGAGGAGGAGCTTATCGCCTAGAACACTTATTTGGGGAAGAGATTTCCAATACTTGGAATGTATCCCACCTCAAGTTCTACTTCAGCTGAATGTATATTGTAATCGAACCAATACTTGTAACCCCGGGTGTACTCTTTTTCCTCACCTGGTCTTTTTTCCCTAAGGAGGGTTTTGGCCAGGGAGGTTTTAACGAGGCACCCCTATTCAATAAATAAAAAGAAGGGTTCCCAACTATACGACTTTCCCATGTGTTTTCTTTCACATTCGTTTAAGTTCCCCACCCTTACCCCAAGTAAGCGGCTTGGGTCGAACACCCATTACTCGTGGTTAATTCGTTTAAGTTCCCCACCATTACCCCAAGTAAGCGGCCTGGGTCGAACACCCTTTACTCGTGGTTAATTCATTTAAGTTCCCCACCCTTACGCCAAGTAAGCAGCCTGGGTCGAACACCCTTATCTTCTACTTAATTCGTTTAAGTTCCCCACCCTTACCCCAAGTAAGCGGCCTGGGTCGAACACCCTCTACTCGTGGTTAATTCGTTTAAGTTCCCCACCCTTACCCCAAGTAAGCGACCTGGTTCAAACACCCTTTACTCGTGGTTAATTCGTTTAAGTTCCCCACCCTTACCCCAAGTAAGTGGCCTGGGTCGAACACCCTTTACTCGTGGTTAATTCATTTAAGTTCCCCACCCTTATCCCAAGTAAGCGGCCTGGGTCGAACACCCTTATCTTCTGCTTAATTCGTTTAAGTCCCTCACCCTTACCCCAAGTAAGCGGCCTGGGTCGAACACCTTCTATATACAATTCATCGCGTCACACATACATTACATATCATCGAAACTCAGTATACATATAACATACAAAATATTAATCGCATTAAACATAAACGCAAGTATACCAACGTAACATAATGTACCGGCTATTACAGACATAGGCTCAAATATTTTCAAAGCAATAAAAGTTAAAGCCCTATTCTGCCGCATCAGGAGCTACCTCTCCAACATCAACCGCCTTATTCACCTCTTCAGCCACCTTCTCCTCCACCCCCGCTTCCGCTTCCTCACCATCACTGCCTTCATCTTCATTCACAAGCCTCCCGTCAATGACATCCTTGTTAACATCAAACTTCAAGTCCATAACATCGATTCCCCCATGGAAAAATGCCGCTTGGCGTAGCCCTTTCTCAAAACCGTTAATGTGGTCTTGTATGATGCTATTCTTTAGATCATCGAGCTCACCAACAGCTCCGTCATACTTCTCCTTCAAATCGTCGTAATCTTCCTCCAATTCCCCTATTCTCTTGTTTAATTTCTCCTAAGAATCTAAACAACGAACCCTCCATGTCGCCAGCCTCTTTCTCTCTACATCCCAACTCTCATTTGCCTTCTCCAACGCAGCCTTCTCCTCCTCTAGCTTGTCAACCTTCATCTGCAACTCCTCTACCCTCTCCCGACCCCCCTCCTTCACTTCCCTCTTATATAGAGACCTCACACGGCGGCTCAATACTAAGGCCTTGCTTCCAAACTCGACCATCGTCCTAACGATATGGTCCGCATCCATGTCGTCAATGGAGTTTACAATGGTATCTGGGAGGGTAATTGAAATATCCTTCCTCACAGATATTTCTGGCAATTCGATCAAACTAGATTCTGGCCCTTTCTCCCCACTGGCTGACCCTGCTCCACTAGCCGACCCCGTTCCGAGCAAGGCCGCCCTCACTCTCTTCACGTCTTTTCCTTTCCCGTGTCGAGGCGGCAACTCAGCCTTCCTCTTCGTCCCGTCGTGCACATGCACCTCCACCACAGATTCCTGCAAATTGGGAACGTCAGTCTTCCCAGCTGCCTTGGCCTTAGCGGCCATCTCCTTCCTCAGCGATTGGAAAAGCGCCAAGTTTTTCTTTCCAGATTGTGCCATGTGCCCTACAATAATACATTACAACTCGGATCAAAACAACTTAGAATTATTAACACAGTTTAAGCAATAAACATATACCTTCGATATCTATTATCGGATGCACCGAATTATAAACTCTAACTAGGCCCTTAGTGGGAACCTTATCAACAAACTTCAACAAGATCTCCACCACCTCCTTATCACCAGCCGATAATTCATCCATCCCCATGTCCTTATACCGAGAAGGATTGCATGTCCAACTAAAAGGGAATTTGGTACTCCCATCTGACGTTCAAAAAATGAGCCTTGCCTCCTTCTTTAACGACAACCTTGAAGTACCCGTCCTTGAAATGCTTAAAAGAGTGGGAAAATACATCTAGTCTGCAGATACTGGGGCGACTTATCAAGGATAGCCAAGTAGCCGACCGACGGGGTCTGGTGTCGTAAAAGTACAAAAAAGCGTAAGGAGTAGGCTCTAAATATAAGGATTGGCACAAGATGCGGAAAGCCTGCAAGTAGGCCTAACTATTCGGATGTAGCTGCGTAGGTGCCACATTTAATGCGCGCAATACGCCCATAGTGAAACCGTCTAACGGTAACCGCACATGAAGTTGAGAAAAATGGCACATATACATGTAGAAAAACTTCTCTATAGCACCCTCCTGCCCATGGCATACCCGGTCGATGGCACTAACTCTCTCCAAGGAAATAATGTCCCCACTAACGCCCTTGGAGATGACAGGTGTGCAGTTTAACCAGGAGTTCAGTAGATGAGACCACCGGAACAAAGACGATTGGTTGCGGACGTCGGCAGCCGCCCACCCATAGTCGCCTTTAGCCAGCCAGTTACTTTCTGCCAACTCTTCAGGGGGATCTTCTCGAACCTCCCTCACCGTCTCCATTGGAATACCACTTGTCATGCCCCCAGAACTTGTACCCTCTTCGTCAAATTGTCTACCCCTACTTCTCTCCAACTTAGTACTCTCATTACTACTAGACGTAGATAACGATATACTATCGCTACTAGACATACCTGTTTTCGTGTTTACGAGAAGATGTCGGCTGAATTTGGGAACTAGTCGGACAGTATGATGTGCACAAGATCTCTGAATTCAAAACTCTCGCAAATGAACCAAGTAACCCTCACCCGTTTTGAAACCTATATTTATAGTCCAGGATCCCAAACGACGAAAACCCCTTCCCGCCAAAACAATACCCCAGACCAATCAACACCATCATTGCGAAAGATATAACTTTTAAAAATGACGGTGCCAAAACTTCTTGATTTGACCCCTGACACCCCTTCACCTACCTTCAGACGGTTACCACCTTTTAGCCTTAACACTGTTCATCACACTTAAAGACTAGGGGACTGGTGTATCACACCTAGCCGGTTCCACTAGCATACCAACACATATCACCCTTGACCGACAAATCTTATCGGACAAGGCTGGGGGACTGGTGTACCGCACCTAACCAAACTCGACCAAATAAATAAACAATGTATATATCAAGGCAGCCAAGTATTCAGCCTTGGCCGAGTCAGCCTAACTTGTACCGGTTTTAACCTATACCTTTAGAAGAATAACCTACACCTCATGTAACCTCGGATAGGTAGCCGGTCCAGGCTGCCTACTTCAGCAGACCCGATAAGATTAAAGTCCAGGCCGACAACTCCAATAAACTTAGTGAAAATAGAAGCCCCCGCATTCAATAGGTCTTAAGGGCCTAGGTCAGGGCCCAGGCCCACTCATGGCCCAAGCTAAAGCCCAAGTCAAGGCCCGGCCCATGAGGTAATCAGGCATCATTAATGCTCTATAAATACACGTGGACCTCAGTAATTAAAGGTACGCATTCATTAATCACTAATTTGATCCTCTGAGAGCTTTGACTTACTTGAGCTTCGGAGACTCTTCTACAGGTAACCCCTCCTAGGTTCAAGCTGACATGTATCAACTAGGGAGAGGCCAACTGAGGAGATAGCGGACTACATGGTAAGGTGACGCTTGTGCCTAACTCATCTTATTTGTTCTCTGCAGGAACATTTTTAGAAAGGAAGTGATGCCTAATTTATAATAATAATAATAATATGCTTTGAACCAAATAGAGACCTCCAACGAACAATTGGGAAAACAAAAGATTTGGTTCCCAATTTCATCACTATGATGACATAGGAACCAAAGAAACTAATTAAAATATTTCAAAAATGATAATTTCCTTTTTTTAGTTTCTCAAAAAGTCAATTTTCATTTTGCGACCCCTTGTAAAAGAACTAAAAAAAATCAAACAATTTAAAATTTCCACTTTTCTAGTTTTAAAAGTTTTTGGTGAAAAATTTAAATTGTTTCTAAATATCATAATAGAAAAAGCAAAAGGATAATGAAAAGTATTATTGAAAGCATTATAAAAAGTATAGTATTTCTTGTGAAAAAATAAAAATAAAATATTTCTTTACAAGGATACTCAGTGTAATAAGGATCAGCACATAAAAAAACGACGCTACAAAATCACCGAATATCTCAAATGATGAGATCACAATCGAACATAAACAAGAATTCAAAAAGAATTTCAAATGTATGTGGTGACTCCAAATGAATAAAAGATGACAAAACATGTTCCTTACTAGAATGTCATATAATTCTAATAGACCTTAATAAGTAAATACAAGATTATGAATAATCCATAAATAATTGATTCTACTATGAGAATAGAAGTCCCACATTGGTGGGAACTTAGTTTGGGATTTACTTTTTTATGTTATAAAAGGGAGCCTATTGTTTCTTTAGGAATCATCCCAAAGTCTTTCTTTTCTTTCTATTTGCTTTAGTGAGTGAGAGAAAAACAAGAGAGAATATTTGTTTCTCCTTGAAGGTTCTCCTTATTAGTTTTTCCTATTTCCTAGAGAGAAGTCCTCATTTGTTTTCTCCTTGGAGATTGAGAGAGTGGTATGTAATTTGCTTTTCTTTGAATAAATTATATTCATTGCCTATTGTCTGTGTGTGTTCGTTTATTTTTATCTTGTATTTTACTTGTGAGTACTTGTGCTAGTACTCTGATACCCAACAGTGGTATCAGAGCTGTTGGTTTGTGTGATTATATTCCGCTGCTATTGTCATTAGAATAGTGTTGTGATAGTGGATAAAGTGTGGTAGTGTGAAAGTGCATGTCTAGGAAAGTTCTGGCTAGGAAAGACTTGGTACTTAAGCGTGTCCATTAGTGACCCACCTCTCTTTCCTGGGAATTACCTGGTGCACTGATTCACGATCTACTTGCATTGTTCCAGTAGACAGTACTATTCATAGTGAGAAGTGCATAAGTCGGTTTTAAAGCCATGACAACAAGATACGAGATAGAGAAGTTCAATGGGAAAAATTTCTCATTATGGAAATTGAAGATGAAGGCAATTTTGAGAAAGGACAATTGTCTAGCGGCAATTGAAGAAAAACCTGTGGGCATTACAGATCAAAAGTGGAAGGAAATAGATAACAATGTTATAGCAAATTTGCACTTAGCATTGGTAGATACGATTTTATCCAGCATTGCGGAGAAGACTACAGCAAAGGAGATTTGGAATACTCTCACAAGCCTGTGCGAGGTTAAGTCACTACACACAAGGATATTCTTGAAGAGAAAGCTCTATACTCTTCGAATGAGTGAGTCTACATCGGTGACAGACCACATCAACAATCTGAATACATTGTTTGCTCAACTTTCAGCGGCAGATTTCAACATAATTGAAAATGAACGTGCAGAGCTTCTACTTCAGAGTTTACCTGATTCGTATGATTAGCTTGTCATCAACATTACAAATTACAACGTTGTTGACCTCCTACACTTTGAGGATGTTGCCGGTGCTGTTCTTGAAGAAGAATCCAGGCGAAAGAACAAAGAGGATATGGTGGAAAATGCAAAGCAAACAGAGGCTTTGACGATGACAAGAGGCAGATCAACAGAACATGGATCTAGTGGGAGTCAGATTCATGGTAGATCAAAGTCTCGAAGTAAGAAGCATTTCAAGTGCTACCATTGTGGCAAGAAAGGGCATATGAAGAAAGATTGTTGGCATTTGAAGAATGGAGGAAAGAACTCAACCTCACAAGGTTGTGTTGCAAATACCTCGGAAGATGGAGATATTCTGGTTAGCGAAGCAATAATTAGCTCTAATGGTGGAAGACAGCTTCATGATAGGTGGATATTGGATTCAGGTGGATATTGGATTCAGGTGCAACTTGGCACATGACTCCAAATCGAGATTGGTTTTACACTTATAAACTTGTCTCGGGTGGATCTGTGTTCATGGGGAATGGTCATGCCTTAGAGGTTATTGGAGTTGGTACTGTCAAAATAAAGATGTATGATGGTACTGTTCGTATAATTCAAGAGGTACGACATGTGAAGGACTTGAAGAAAAATCTATTATATGTTGGACAATTAGATAACCTTGGGTGTAAGATCCATACTGAAGGTGGAATCTTAAAGGTAGTGAGAGGGAATCTGGTGGTGATGAAGGCAGAGAAGATTATGGCGAATTTGTACGTGCTTATAGGAGATACATTACAAGAATCTAATGCAACACTTGCATCGATGAGTCAAGAAGAAGTAGTGATGATGTGGCATCGGAGACTTGGGCATATGTCAGAGCGAGGGCTATAGATTCTTGCAGAACGTGATCTCTTACCCGGGCTCAAAGAGGTTGATTTACCTTTCTGCGAGCACTGTGTGATAAGTAAGCAACACAGATTGAAGTTTGCTAGAAGCACTACTAGAAGTAAAAACATACTAGACTTGGTTCATTCTAATGTGTGGGAATCACTAGAGGTATCCCTAGGAGGTGTAAAATATTTTGTGTCGTTCATTGATGATTACTCCAGGAGATTGTGGGTGTACCCTATCAAGAGAAAGTCAGATGTGTTTCCAGTATTCAAGGAATTCAAAGCACGAGTAGAGCTTGAAACTGGGAAAAGAATTAAGTGCTTGAGGACAGACAATGGAGGAGAATATGTAGATGGAGATTTTTTGGCATTCTGCAAGCAAAAGGGTATTATAAGACAATTTTATGTGCCGCATACTCCTCAACAGAATGGTGTGGCGGAGCGGATGAATAGAATCTCCTAGAGAAGACAAGAGCTATGTAGAGTACGGCGGGATTGACCAAGTCTTTTTGGGCAGAAGCAGTTAAAACTGCCTGTTACGTGATAAATCGATCACCGTCTACAGCGATAGATTTGAAGACACCAATGGAGATGTGGAATGGTAAACC
>Ga0214544_1012751_pt1 | contig 10703 bp, 4 predicted proteins | sample CNSS3metaG_FD_160074 | JGI IMG/M metagenome (GOLD analysis project Ga0214544, IMG submission 160074) | Root nodule microbial communities from cowpea collected in UCLA plant growth center, Los Angeles, California, USA - CNSS3 | ecosystem: Host-associated > Plants > Roots > Nodule | place: USA...
TATACTTTAATTTTAGTGATAGTGTATTTTTGTCACTATTATAAAAAATTATTAGTGATAATTATTTTTGTCACAATATACTTTAATTTTAGTGATATATAAAAATATTGTCACAAGTACAATAGTGGCAAAGTTATTAGTGACATCTTAATTATTGTCACAAGATGATATTAGTGACATATTTATAATTTTTAGTGATGAATATTAGTATCACTATAGATACTTTTTCTTGTAGTGTTTGTTTGACGGTCTATTAGAGCCAGTCTAATATGTGTATGCTTGTAATTACTATCAATATTTATATAATTTTTGTGTTCCTTATAAAAGAAACGTGTAGTTAATAAATTTATATTTACCGCTAAAGTTCTTGTTCCTTATAACTCACGACAAAATCATCAAAATAGTTTCATTTTGACTTTAAAATTATGAAAATTGTGTAATTTTGAAATCGTTCTAGTTTGATATGATTTTATTTTGAAAAAATCATGTCATTTTAATATAACTTTAACTTATTATAATTTTTTTTAAATTTTAATTAAAATTATGATAATTTGATACAATTTCCTATAATATAAACTGAAGCCGTATCAGTTTAGTACGACTTTAGTTCGTTATTTTTTCTTAATTTTAATTGAAATTATGCCTATTGATATAACTTCAATATATATCATTTTAAAACAATAAAAAATTTATATAAATAACTAAAACTACTACAGTTGTGGAAGAGAGGAAATATCACATACATATTATCAATGCTAAAGAGAAATAACACAGATAGTAATTATAATATTTTTTGTTGTCATATTATTTATATTAAAAGTAATAATATATAATATTTTAATAGTGATGCCCATGACCTTATTTAAATATTTTAAAATAATTTAATTGGAAAAACTTTCCTTCTCTGTTAGTAAATACACGACTTTCAATGAAAAAGAAAGAGTAATTAGATTGAAAATAATTTAGGAAGAAAAAAATTTATATGATTTATTAGGATATAAAAAAAAAGGTAATGATAGACAAACACCCAACTTTTCATTCAATCCCTATCCACACCTATAAAATAATATTTTTACTTTAAAATATAAATAATTTAAAATAAACTACGTAAAAAAAAGTAAAAATAATATCTCTAGTAAGTGTCAAATAAAGATAGAAAACTCAATTATTAACTTTTCATCAAACTTTTTCATAAAAAAATCAGTCAGTTTGAAATATTTTCAGATGGCTAAAAGTGCAGTCCATTAAGTAAAACTCGTTTTACTTCTGTAGTCTATTGTTCACGGGATTACTATTTATAATCCAACAATATTTTGTATAGATAAAGTCCAAAAATAAGATTTTTTTTTCTCTGCTATATAAATTGTGTTTCGGAATGTGTGATGCTAAAGTGTTTAACCGTTTAACTATCAACCTTACGTACCTTATATATATTGTTAAAATAAATGTTGGAATAAAATAAAATAGAATAAAATGAGAAGTATAAATTGACAATGGCTTTCTTATGATTTGAAATGTGAACTTAAAAACATTCACTTCTCTTAAAATCCATAGAATCAAACATGGATGACACATATAAGAAAGACGTTGATAGCAATGTTGGGTTGTGAGTTGTGAGCAAGTTGTTTTAAGCACACCAATAATAGATAGACCCACTTGCCTCACACCAGTGACCAAAACCACGAATACATCGTCGTACCATGTTTTTGTGAACCAAAACCACGCGTAGATATTTTGGTGCCATGCATGTGTGAACCAAAACCAAGCACAGATAAGGCAATTAGGACAGCGAAGGACAGAAGAGAGTGGGACAGGATAGGGAAACTAGGAGGAAAATAGAAAGTTTCAATGATTTCTTAACATATATTTCAATATAAAATTTAAAAAGTTCAAATCTAAATCATATAAAATGTTTCTTATTAAGACATGTTAACAGAATATAATCTTCAATAATATTTTAAGTTATAAAAAAGTATTTTCATACATAAATAAATAAATTTTTACTAAATTTTGTCAATAATCTATTTTTTTGTTAAAATTGCTAATAATTGATTTTTTTTTTTTTAAAAAAAATTTAGAAGAAAAATGAAAAAGAAATTAATTTGCAATATTATCGACAAATAATTATCTACGGTTAAAATCTGTCAAAATTATAAAAAATAAAAATTTATTTGTAATTATCTTATATTTATCGGCAATTAAAAGTATTGATGATTAAAATCTTTTAATTAGTACATACAATAAAAATTTATTTATAATTATTCGTTAATAATTGTTGACAAATTTTTCTTATTTGTCAATAAAATTTACCTTGAAATTTATCGTTATAGTTTTATTTTACTGTTAAATGTTTGTTATTATTAACAGATTTTACTTACGATATTTTCATTTTTTTTTTCTTATACAGTTAGAGTTTTAGACTTTTCAGTTAATGATTAAAAAAATATGTAATACTTTATTAAATTTGGATAACTGATATATTTATCTTCAAATAAAACTGTTCAAGGATTATATGTATAATCTGACCTTTGAAACTTTATATGTAATCTAAATCCAAACTTTAAATATCTCAATTACACATATCGCTTTAGTCATCCCTATAATTGCTACACCAACTTTCTTTTAAAAATGTTATATGTGAAATAGCACAATAATAATAGATATAATTGAGATACAATTTCTTATATTTCTTTTACAAGTTTTGTAAAATAATTTGTCCAAATATTTTATTTCAGAGAGAAAATATACAATAACTTATTCATTTACATTCCACTATTATTTTTTTGTTGTTGGAAGAGTTAACTTATGTTCCCAACTTTTTTTTGTTACGTGCACTTATATTGTCACTCCAACATTTTTATTAAATATTAAATGTCAAATAAATACAAACTATAAAACTGTAAAAAAATATTAAATTAACAAAACAAATTAATAGACCACAAACCAACAATTTTATGAGAATATAAAATTGAAATGAAACGACTTGAATAACGATTCACTTGAATCAATATAATTGTTTTTATTATAGATTATAATCCTTATGCTAGAAATTTATGCTCTAAACCGTTGGACGGACATTCATAAAAAGGTTATGGTTTGTGTAATGAAACCTGTGAAACGTCTTTTGCACTGTAAAATTGTTACAAGTTTTTGTTGTGACTCTCCATTTGAATACTTTATTTGGTTAAAAAAATATAATAGTATTTTTATAAAATAAAATTTATTTATACATATGTTAAAAATAATATTTTTAAAAATATAAAAATGTAATTTGTGTATGATTTTTCAATAAGTTGAGTTATTTTTTCTTTTCTTTTTTATAAAATTATATGAGAATAAAATTGAAATGAAACGAGTTCAATAACGATTCACTTGTTTAATATAATTATTTTGTTATAGATTATAGTCCTTATACTAAAAATTTATGCTCTAAATCGTTGGACATGCATAAAAACACAAGTTTATGAGTTGTGTAGTTAAACTTGTGAAAATTCTTTCGTTGCGACTACATTTGAATAATTTATTTGGTTAAAAAAATAGAATAATTGTTTCATAAAAAAAAAATTGTTCATATGTTAAAGATAATATTTTTAAAAATATAAAAATTTAATTTGTGTATGATTTTTCAAAAAGTTTAATTAATTTTTCCTTTTTTATAAAAACTTTTATAAAAAAATTATCTTAGCATAACAACAAACTTTTTAAGATTAGAACTTGTCATTTTCTTTATTACTAATCCACTTCAGCTGATTTTCTTTATTGAATAAACTAGCATACACACAGGCGCTATCGCGTCTATGTACGCATTTGTTAAATATACGTGATATTATATTAGTAGATGATGATAATGTAATGTTATTAAGTTAATATATAAAATAAAAATATATTTATTAAAAATAAAGTGAAATATATCAAAAAATATAAGAGAATAACAGTTGATAAATAAAGAAAAAAAGAAGAACAGAGATAGACGATTTTATAAAAAAGTTTGTAAAAGTAACGATTAATTTTCAAAAATTTAATAAATAATTATATTTTAAAGGATAAAATTGGTATTTTGAAATGTGAACATAAAAGAGGAAATTATTTTTATATATTGTTATAGATATTATTAACTTATTTTTAACACAAAATTAGATTAAATATATAGTGTCAATATATACATATTCAAACAAATCCATTATCACTACATTTTTTTTCTAGGTATTATGAGTCCACGACTTAATACAATAAAGAAAACTTTGAATATTTCAACCTAGAATGTTGAAATAAATTCACTTGAAAACAAATTTGAAGAAGTATTAATTTGTCCATTCAAACTTTATAAATAACAGTAATAATAATTAGTCTCTTTGTCTATGTGAATCCTTAATTATAATTCTAGTATATTTTCACCCACACTGGATAATTGTCTAACTAATGTTATAGAATTCTTTATAAAGTGACAATGAAAAAAAAAATATGAAAATGATATTTAAAAAAATGTATATATATAAAAGATCACGTCCACAAGGAAAAATCGGAATTTGAAGGAAAAATGTATATGTATTGACAGGAGACAAGATGGAAACTGCTAACATAGGGTACATTAGCAGGGCTTGCTCTAGATTCTTTCTATAAGAAGGTCCTGTAAAATGAATTTATTTTCTACCTTTTTTTTACAAGCATGTTTATGATTAACACTTCTAAAAACATTTATATTTCATGTTAATTTTACTTTGAATTTTTTTTATGTAATATTTATAAATTTTGTTATAAAAAAAATTTAAAGAAAATTGTTGTCAATTTTTTTCATAATATTTTGTATAAAATACTTTTCATAAAAAATATTTATGAATTTTATAATTTTATAGGAAATAATTATCCATTAAAAAATCATCTTTCAGTTAAAATTATTTAAAAAAATAGTAAACTTTTTTTCTTACAATTTTTTAACAGATTTGAAAAAAAAAATCCATATAATATAAAATTTTTTAGTAATAATTATTAGACCAGACATGAAAAAATACTGATAACTCTCGATTCCTCAAATATCCTATACTTGAAAAAACAAGGGGACAATCAAACTCGTGAGTACTGTAGGTATGTAATTTCAGTTTCGGTCACATAAATAATATAACCATAGCTTGGGTTGTTAAAATGTTATAATCATGTCAACCAAAAAAATATGCAGGTTACCAGGTTGGTAAAATTGGGAATGGGGAAGTTGGAGTAAATGATGTTGGCATGGTTCAGGAGACTGATGTTGGAGTTGGTTGGTATTAGTGTTGCTGAAGGTATCAGGTATAAAGACGATGTTATTAGCCTATGTCAGTTACTTCTATCGGTTACAGTTACTTTTGTGTTCAAATTTATGACAAACAATCTTATATATGAGATAATAACTTATTGAAGAACTGCTTAATTAAGAATTTTTACATTAATATGTCATTAATCTAATCAGTTCTATATGGTCTTAACCTTGTGTTAGTTAATATGTGGTCTTAATATGTCATTGTATTATTTTCAAATTATGAAGAAATTCACTTGAGCATAATTAACCAAGTTGTCAGACCAACCTGCATATGCAACATAAGTTATCAGTTATCAGTGTGTACATAGAGTTGTCTCTATTTTTTTTTTCTTCCTATATTTCGTTGCACCTTAATATATATATATATATATATATGAATAAATTTAGTCTAATTGGTTATCTTGCCCGTTAATTTCTATATAATTATAATAATTTTTTTTTTTTTTTACAAAATTAGAAGAAGAGGATTTGTTTAACAGTCATGTTCACCCTATATAGATTAGCAGAGTCACAAGATATATATTAACTAAGTAAAGTTTGAGTATTCATTGTACTGAGAACGGGTACTGTATTTGTTAAATGGAAAAAACTATAGTCTTCTGTTGCTGATTATCATCAAGATAGTGATTTTCATTTGTTGATAGGTATAGGACAGGATAGAATATTTTTCTGTAATAAATAAATAAATAATTTAAATAAAATAGATAATTAAAATATCGGTTATCATGAAAAATAATTAATAAATATTTGAAAATTTTTAAAAATATTTTAGATATGTTTTTTGTGATTTGTAATTATTAAAATATAATATATTTTATAATAGTTTTTAAATGTGAAAACAATAATATATTTAGTGAGGGTTAAAAACTATCAAAATATAATATATTTTGTGGTAATTCTTAAACATCAATACATGATATAACATAATATATTTTGTGATGATTTTTAACGATAATAAAAATAAATTTTGTAATGATTTTTTAGTGTTAATAATCTTTTCTTTAAAAAAATACAGACGATTAAATTGTTTTTGTCACAAACTCTTTTTTACATGTGCAATTCTGATATTTTTTAAATGGTTAAAACATTCGTTTGTAATAATTTTTAACCGTTAAAATTTGTAATTTTTATTTTCACAAATATCCATTGTTTTTGTAATAATAATTTGATATTTTAGATATTTTTATTTAAATATTTGAAAAATAATTTAATTGATCAGAATAAATAACTTCAAACTTACTTATAGTTGTGTATTTATAGAAAAAAATATATATATATATATATATATATATATATATATATATAATGATTTTAATAAGGTGGATGAAGATTATAGGAATTATGAAATAACTAAGTTAATGGGAATCAATATGAAAGAAAAAAAGAAAAGAAATGGTTGAAGACCCTCTAAAAGATCAAATGATTTTATATTATATTGAATCACATTATTGTTATTTAATATATAGTCACACAATTTGTATTTAGTCTTACAGTCATGCAATTTTAAATTTTAGTAGTTAAATATTATGTTATCTTTGTAATCATATTTTCTTTATGTTTATCTTTACATGAAATCACACATTTTATTTTCTTGTCGTACTAGTTTATATATTATTTTGAATTTATTTTCAATTTTTATCATTTAAAATTATATGGATAAAAACATTGAATAAAATATGTATAACAATTAAAAAAACAGTTCAGAATAAAAGAAAGTGAGCATGGGTAAAAGAAAAATAACGAAGAATATGATTGATTATGAAAATTGATTGGATAATATAATGAATTATGAAAATAATTTTTGGTTATAATATAATAAGAATGAATATGAACTAAAATTTAACATAATTAACTATGAAGTATTTATATTTACAAAATTAAAAAAATATTATTTGAAATTGAAATCAATTTATTTAAATAACTAAATGAAAACTATTTGTAATTGTTTTTCACATATAAGTTTTAAAAATTAAAATATAGTAAAATTAATTAATAAATTAATTTATTAAATTTAAAAATTCTCATAAAATTTATACTAAATATTGAAATAGTTTATTCACAAAATATAAAAAATTAAATTATTTTATTTTATTTATTATTATTAAACTTCTTATTATATTATACTAAATAAAAATATTTTAATATATTCATAGAAATATAATTCAATATTTGTAATATAATCGTTTATGTCTTTAATTATTTATGTACAGTTTTTGTAATATTTGTAATATTATGTTTTATTTCTAGTATGCTAACATTTTACTTTTTATATTTCTTTGCCTTTCTCCATTTTCTATGTTTCCAATATGTTTCCTCGGTTGGAAACAGTATAGAAATTGTAAAGCACTATAAATGTTAACTTTTAAATTGTAAGGATTTTCTAGGCCCAACACCTTATGTAGGAGAAGGTCATTTCTTCCGTACATATAAGTCAATACAAAAGACCATTTTACCCTTAATCTCATTATAAACTTCTATCTCTATGTGCATCTCCTACCAATTCTTTTTTAAGGGCTAACCAATTCTTTTTTAAGGGCTAATTATTTTTTAAGTTACAAAGAAAGTGAAAGAAAATACTAAAAAGGTGTAAAAATATGATTAAACACATTGATTGAACACACATATCCTCCACCTCTTCTGGTCCACGCACGCATAGCCTCTTTCCCTACTCTAACCACACGTACACCTCCCTCTTCCACTTTTCATTTGTTTTTTCTTATCAAACATATATTTTCGATTTTACTATTCAAAATACAAAATAAAAAGTATATTTTTAATTATATAATTCGAAATATACTTATTTTAGATTACACAGTATATAATATAAAAATTAAAAAAACATTCTAATTTATATAATTCATAATATAAAATAAAAATATATATTTTAAACAGTATAATCTGTAAAATTTGTATCTTAAATTTTATATTGTTTTTCAAATTTTATATTTTGAAATGTTTATTCCGTTATATAAATTATATGTTCCAGATTATGTATTCCAAAATATTTTCATATTGTGTATTGTGAAATAAATAAATAAAAAAACCGTAAACGTGGAATTTAAAATGCATGAAAGTGCAGGAAGAAATTTTAGAGTTGCCAAAGGTGCAGAAAGAAATGCACGTAAGAGAATGGAAGAGATTGGCCCATTTGTCATGTTTTGTCCATCCATTTGATATGTACTAATGCGACATGACTCTGTAAGATACCCTTAAAAAATATATTACCAAAATTAGAATTATAAATTCTAATAATTAAAAATCATAATATTTTTTATAATTATTAGATTTGTGTATATCAAAAATAGTTTGTAGCAAAATGTTTCAAAGGTCGATGTTTTTATTGACAAAAAAAAGTATTAACTTTTTAACAGTTTCATAATGTCGTATATTTATTATATATTTATTATGCGCACAATTATCTTTTTCACTTTTATTCATTTACTCTATCCATTCTATCTTTTTATCTCTCTACTCACACACATCTTTATTATCTACATTTTTTCTCCTCCTCATCTTTTTCATTCACAATTTAGTTATTTTATCCACTACAACATTTTTATTTTGTTATTTATTGTTTGTATTTTATTTTGTGGAATGTGGGATGTTGTATAAAAAAATTTATTTTTTAAATTACCATCATAAATGTCAATTAAACCAACACAAATTAGATTAATATTAAAAATAAATTTATTTAGCAACTATTTATTCGACACTAAGTTAAATGAATTTTAAAATAAAAAATGTCAATGTCAACTTCATCAATGTTAAACTATTTTAATTAAAAATCAATTAAAAAATTATAGATGAATTAAAATTGACTTAGTCAACTCTACGTTGTTGGTTTTCAAATGTATTTCTTTTATATGGTAACTTTTGCTTTGCTGGTCTTTTATTTGAATATGCATCTCTTTTGGATGAAGCTAAATGTATATTTAGATCTTTCGAAAGAAGATTACTGAAAATATTTAATATTAATAAAATATGAACTCAACTCACACATGAGATTGATACTACTCTTAACCCAAAACCTTAAAATAATGAGTTTATGGAGGTCTTCATCCTTATATGGTGCCCAACTTTCTCATTTTTACTCAATGTAGGACTTAAACTCACACTTAGATTTTCAACAAGATGAAATAAGAAAGTAGAGACGAGATACAAAATACTTATAATCTTGTGAGAGAATTATTAGAACCGTGAAGCTAGTTTACCAAATAGTTTTTCATGGATGAATATACTTGAATGATTTACTTTTGAAAAGGGTGCTTTTACTGAGAAAAGGATAGGGATATTTTTTTATTAAACATCAAATTTGTGGAGTTAAACTAACCATAAATGTTATTATACTCTTAAAGTTTCCCTTTTCTTTAATAGGTCCAAGAAATTTAACAATAATGTTAATAAAACAAGAAAAATCTAACATAACTACACATGAAAATGAAATTGAAGTGTTGATTGAAAAAGTAAAAGAAGACAATGAAGATGAACAAGAGAATTTCATATTAAAAGAATAAGATGAATTTATGAAGGACTAAAAACCACCATCAATATGCACAAAGAATAATATATGTAAACTTTATTGAAGGACAAACTCTTGTGAAGGGATAAAGAAGCAACAATATGTGACAATTGAAACTCTATATTATGATCAAACTTTTGAGAAGTTTAAGTTACCTCTTTATAATTCCTTCACAACATAATTTAATTTTAATTTTAATTATTGATATTAACATTATCATCACTAGTGCAGAATTCTCATTTTACCTCGCCTTATATGTCTCGGTTGGCCAGAAACCGAAGCATATAATGGCGCGATGACATTTTTGCAATTAGAGTCAAGTTTTAGGCCTCAGTTCTCCAAATACCCGAAGCCAAAGAGCGGTATAGGCCCCGGTCCGCTCAAAACTGGTGCCAAAGAGGGGTATAGGCCTCGGTCCAGTAGGACCCGAAGCCAAAAAGTGGCTGGAAGTCAAGGGTATAGGCCTCGGTCCAAGGAGACCCGGTGTAAAAAAGGGGGTCAATGGCTTCAGTTCCTCTAACAACCGAAGCCATAGGGTTTATTTAGGGTTCAAAATTCGCGAACCCTTCTTCCTCCCCGCGCCAGCGCCTTTGCAATTCCACTCTCTCTCTCTCTCTCTCCGCGAAGCCCTTCCTTCACTTTCCCTTTCTTCCTCCTTCACCGCCCGCATCCCGTGGCGAGCTTCCGACGAAACCTGCAACGGCGACGATAGCACCGACTTTGGTCGTTCACCATTACTGTGCGCCACTGTGACCACTGTGCAATTTTGCGCCGCCAAACTCTCTCTGCACCAAGCTCAAAGACGAGAGTCTCTGCACGTTTCGCATCCTTTCTCTCGTTCACGGCGTACCAAAGAGGGTTGACTGCACCTGAGCCCTAAACAGCCATTGG
>Ga0214544_1012753_pt1 | contig 10699 bp, 4 predicted proteins | sample CNSS3metaG_FD_160074 | JGI IMG/M metagenome (GOLD analysis project Ga0214544, IMG submission 160074) | Root nodule microbial communities from cowpea collected in UCLA plant growth center, Los Angeles, California, USA - CNSS3 | ecosystem: Host-associated > Plants > Roots > Nodule | place: USA...
AGAACACGGGTACGGGTATGGGTACGAGATTATACCCGTTACCCGGTGGGGATGGGGATGGGAAAAAAGTTTGATACCCGTTGGGTTTGGGTATGGGGATGGGGATGAATTTTTTATGCGGAGATGGATATGGGATAGCGAAACCCGTCCCCGCCCCGCCCCGTTGCCATCCCTAGTGGTTACAACTCAAAAACTCTGAGCATCATAAATATGAGAAATGAAAAATCTAGTAATAAATGTAACAATTTGGGTTACAGGTTTAATAGATTTCTTGTACCCCTTTCTCTTTTATCTTTGGTAATTTAGTTTTATTGATATTTACATTCTTGCAAACCTTCTACTTCATCTATTTCTTCTCCATTTTTTTTATCTTTTTTCTCTTTATCCACCATTCCATCTCTAAATACAAAACCACAAAAAATATGATTGGTGGAGAGAAATGCATGAATTCTTAACTGAAATACACATTAAAAAAGAATTCAGCAAATTGAATGTGCTTGAGATTAATCCAAAACTTAAGCTACTTCGTGTTAATTGTGGAATCATAAACATCAACACACTCTAATTTAAATTGAAAAATATTTGTTTGCTAACCCAATTGACAAAGAATCCATATCAAGTTGATTTGATTCACTTCAAGTATCAGATATGTATCAAACCAAAATCCTCGAGAAATAAAAATAAATTATTTGAAAATGTTATGGGGCCTGCATAATCGTCATAATCATATGTGTTATTTGACATATTAAAATAAACTAACACTTTATGCATCATAGCTCTTTATATTGCAAAACTAAGTAATTAAATAAGTTTCTATGCATTCTTTTGAGTGAAATATTATCGTGAAACCAGTATTGCAAAGGTTGTGGGATATTGGCACTGCAAAAATCATGCCCTCCGATTGGCATGTTCTTCTTCCTTGGTTGTTTCCTTCAATCTCGGATGGTTTCTTGAAAGTTGATTTAAGGCAGATTTGCATCCGCAATTGGTGGAACAATGGGTTTCCCCCATGGGTCTATTTCGCTATAAATAGAACACTCACTCTCTTCCGGAAAGAAACTTCACAATTTCATTCATTCATTCTTTTTTTCTCAAACTCTCTTCTCTTTTTTCTTATCATTCTATGATCCTGGATTTATTTTCTACTCTATTAACAAGAGTAATTCTTGCTAGTTCTAAGATTCTTTGAGATTTCAAAAAAATTCATATTGTATCTTAAGAAATTTACATATATATATCTCAGATAAATTTTTAAGGACAATAATTCTACGTATTTCAAAAAATTCATATAATTTGTGTTCTTGTTAAGTTTTATAACAAATATAAGTCTACTGAAAAATTCTATCAAATTTTCTTCTGGATGGTCTTCACTTAAATACAAAATTATTTTGGTAAATGAAATTTCATTAAGTTTTCATTGGTGGATATTTTTGCTGAAAGAAAATGATTAATGAACGAAAATCATCAAGAACTTATCTATTATTTTATAGAACATATTGCTTAATAAAAAATGATTTTGTTAACATAGATTAAAACTTCTAAAATAGAATTGATCTCAACACAAATTAAAGTTGAGAGTCTACGTCTTCCTCGTAATACTTATGCCCTTATACATAAAACATTAAATTCTAATATTGTATTGACTTTTTTAATCAAACTTTATTACGCATATTATAATTAAATAGAATAATTTAACAACAATGTGCTAGAAGAATTTGAGCGTAAGCAAAAAAGAGAAAGATAAATATTCGTCAAAAATAAAATACTGAATGCTTGAAAAAAAAATGAAAATGTGACTTCAAAACTTTAATGACTAGAAATGTAAAGTCTTGAGGTAAGATAAATGGTAAGTAGGAAGGTAAACAAACACCTAATGTAAAAGTGATTAGAAGGGAAAATGTAAAGAACAATTAGTGGAAAGTGATTAATGCTATTTTCATACATGTTATGTGTGGTGTAGATGGAAGAAGGGGAATGCTCATTTTGTTTCAATAACCGATTATGATTACTTCTATAAAAAATCAAGCTGGTGATGGATTAATAAAGTTTCTATTGGTATGAATATTTTAATATCAATAATGATGTTTTTTTTATCAAATAAGTGTGCGATTTGCGTCCACGTGTATATTATGAATTCATCTTATTTTCAGTTTGATGTAAGATTTCTAACGTATTTTCTTTTCATTGAGTCACACATCTTGAATATGAAACTAAATGATCATGATAGACCCAACATTCAATGATAAATCTTCAATAAATATTTTGGAGGTACCAAAACAAATATGTAAAATTTTTGAAGTACCACTACATAATATTAAAATTAAAAAAAAATATATATATATATATATATATATATATATATATATATATATATATATATATATATATATATAAAAGATCGAGAAACATTGGATATTCTATATTGATTAGTGATAAGCTGAATTCACAGGTACTACCTTTATCTTTTAATTTTGTTTTCTAAGGTTGAGTTTAAAGTCCACTCTTTAAGATAGTATGAGAGTCATCCAAAACATATCCTAAGGAGATTTATTATTTGTTAAGCCAATCATGCCATCGTTATTCTATAACCATTGGATCACCCATTATGTCTAGTTCTATGCTCAAGATGTATATGTCTCGACATGAGAAAATATATTGGAGATCTCACATCGATTAGAAACAAAATGAATTTATAATATGAATTTATAATATATATAAATGAATGCAAATCTTACCTTACAATCAATTTTATAAGATTGAATTAAAGTTAAGGTAACTTCTTAAAACGTTTGAAAAGGACCGCAGTTTCTATTTTCATAATTTGTGGATTGAATTGACAAAGGTCAAAGGTTACTGAATGATGATTCTATATTGGTGGTGCAAGCCTTTGCAAATCCTAATATTATGTCTTGGTGCCTAAGAGGAAAATCAAAATGTTTGTTCAGTTATGTCTAAAATTTAAATTTTCATGTTTATAACATTTTTAGAGAAGGGAATAAATGTAGACATAGTTTTGCTAATTTAGGAGTGGAGTCTAACCAAAATTTTAGATGGTTGAATGTTTTGGCTTCTTGTATTAATCAAGTTTTCTTTAGAAATCAGTTTGGACTTTAGGAGTATAGATTTTCTTAACAGGGTTTCGGTTCGATTTCCCATATATGTTGTTTATTTTTTTTTTCTCATTTTAATATACACATATTCTAGAGAACATATGATTATTGAGATATGATATATATCAACACAACTGAAATATCATATTCTTATATTGATACTTTTCTAAGGGTTACCATAAAAGAATGGAAAAGAACAAGTGCATTGAGGATAGATGATGGAAAAGTAAATGAATGAAACATAAATAAAAGAAGAAAAACAATGACAAAAATGTTAGGATCTTAATAACAAGTGCTAACCACACATTTTTTTTTAACATACTTTTCTTAACAAATTATACGTATTAGTTGCAATTTATCAAAAGAAATGAAGAGGGATTTATTTTATAAGAAGTTAGACCACAAAATTTTTTCAATAATTTTTTAATCAATAAAGTATTCACTAAATCTCTAATTTGTTGATTACTGTTTTTAACTAAAAATAATAAGAAATAGAAATGTAATATATATTTATCTTATTTAAACAATATAATATAAAAATTCAATATTTTAAACTTCTTAATTTTTTATTTTAATGTTTTATCTTTGATCCACCGGATTGAAAGGTTTACCAATTTAAGTAGCTTAAACAAATTGGTTTGTCCAGTTAACTTTATTTTTCATCATTACAACACTCCATTCATCTTATTAAAAAAAATTAAAGCTTGAATTTTATTAATTTTAGGTTTAATTATTCTTTCAATTTTTGTTTTTGTCTAAAAATGTTAAATTGATTTTCTAATTTTTTTAAGTTTCAATTTGGTCCCAAATTTTAAAAATTTACACAATTTAGTCTTTTTTGTTAAATTTCTTGAAATAAATCAATAATTTTTTTATTAAAATCGATACTATAATTATATTAATTACATAAATAAAACAAATCACCTTTATTAACAACTTCAATTTTGATGAAAAATATTTCAAGAAATTTAACGAAAAAGACCACATTACATCAATTTTTCAAAAATTGGAACCAAATTGAAACTAAAATTATTAGAAGACCAACTTGATATTTTTGAACAAAAACGATGACCAAAAGAATAATTAAACCTTAATTTTATTATGATAGTTTGAGGTGAAATTAGTTAACAATATAAATAATCAATGTGACGTGTAATCTTTTCTATGTGGCTATGTGAAACAAATAGTGCATGACAGTTTTTGCGCAACCATAATACTGCTATTCAATCACTACATAGTATAATCTTCAAATCTAACAGCCAAAAAAATGTTCCCCAGAAATCAATAACCTCACAACTTTCTCTATTCCTATTTGATTATGGGCTGCCAACAATTTCACTAGTAATCCTTGTTCTGTAGTGGATCCATGTTTCACCATTTTGCTTCATTCAATTTTCTGACCTAGAAAGAACTGAATTTGCAAACTGCATTTTAACCCATGCTCTGCATCCACCAACTCACAATGACTTGGTAGTAGATAAATTACAAGTCCATTTCATTGCACCTCAAGTAAAATTTTTCTCACAAAAATTTCTGAGACAGGCATTGCTGCTTCAATCTTCTAACCAAGTAGATGAGAGGAGAACTTGGATTTAAGGAATCTGATGCAACCAGAACATTACATTGAGTCCTTTGTCAGATAGAAAGAGTCAGAAATGGGGAAGGGACCTTTGGAGAGTGAAAGCAAGAACACATAAGACTTGAGAGGTCTCAGAATTATCAATGATTGCAGCATTTCATCAATGGTTTGTATTCTTGATTTGCGATGAAATAAAAAAAAAGAAATGAGTTCAGATTTTCTACTGATTTTGTTTTCCTTTTCTGAGCATCAACAATACACTAATGTTGGCACTTTAAAAATCCTTTTAATATATTTTAAAACATCAAAATCAGTATGCGTTTTAAAGGAACAACACACAACAATCCATCAGAGAATCCAAATTCAGAAAGAAAAAAGATCTGAAATTTGGCAGGATTTCAAGGAGATGAAAAAGTGAGGTGCTGTTGTTCTCATTGTTCTCCGCTATAGTTCTTATAAAATGACCATGGACTAATTGAAGGACATTGTTCCATGGAACTGCAGAAATGAAGATGAAATTTCTATGGCGCATTGTCGATCTAATCAAAGCCTTTCTAGTTCAGTTACTCCTACACCAAGCAAAATTCACATCTTTTATTCACACTTCCATCTCAGCAATGCACCACTAACTCTCACACATCACATAAAATACACATTGCCAATGATTGAAAAACACCAAATATAATAGTAAAATCACATTAATGTAACAACTCATTTGGTAAATCAGTAATAAAGGTCATGATATCTGCACAATGATGTATAGTACAGTAACAACATAGAACTACATTTAAACACTAGGATGTAAAACAATATATGAGCAGAGCCAATATACTGAAGTAAACATTGAAGTAACCAAATTGAATTAGTCATATATTCAAAGCAAATAGACACCAAGCGTGTAGTGATATCAGTAGAAGGAAAAAAGGGTCCCCATTTTAACAAGTGAAATAGAAAAACATGTCAGCTATGCTTGCCTTATCACACAAAAATGATCTTTTAAGCCAAATCCACCATGTGAACAAAAACTAATATTCACGGCTTGAGTTATAGACCACACATAGAGAATCACTAGTTATATGTTCCCACAAGTTTATTTTGTCAACATGTGAAAAGAATAAAAGGTGTTAAGCAACAACATATAGTTGTCATAGTCAAAGGGAAACGTTATAATATAGAAAAGACTATTTATCTATACTCTTCAACTTAATCCTGCAGCCTCAGTGATACATCAAAGAAACTATCAATCAATTTAAACATATAACTAGAGAAAGTTTTAATGTCTTAAAGTTTTACAAGATGCAATGTATGGTTTCTTATATATCTTTCCTAAATGAAAACACAAACAAAAGGTGATATATTCCATGATGCTTTCTTCTTGTTCTCATTCTTTCTGCTTTTTTGTCAAATACTATGGAAAAGTTTTTTTATGAAATGAGCACTGGCACCAACTAGTTGAAAAGTACAAAATCATGATCAGGAAAACCTAAGAAAAAGAAAATGAAGAAAACATTTCAAAATATTACCTGTATAATGTCAGGTAAACAGCAAGATCTCTTTTTAATTCAATGGGAAAGTCTCTTTCTAGATCTGGTGCGGCATCGAAGACTCCAGAGAAATACCAGAAAAATAAGCAGAACCATTTGTAGAATAAACACCAACTTCAAACCTAAACCAGGAAGGTTTCAATTTATTTTTACCTGAGTTTCTAAACGCATGAAAATATTTTTGGAAAACAAGTTACCAGTAACGTTATGAACTGATTCCTCCGACTTCACTTCTTTTTTATTTGATTTGCAAAAGCTAATTTTCGACTCTGCATTTCCACCCATGACACATGTGTTTGGGCAACAAATGATTCCATCATGTTCATCACTTCCGTCACAACAATCTGCAGCAATATTGAACGAACATTGGAACTCAAAGTTGAAGGCAGAAGCAGCCTTTTATATCTTGCATCAGGAAAAGTAACTTCATTGCTAATTTATGTTAAAGCAGATTGCTTATGTAAAATGTAAAACCAGATCAGTTGTGACACAATTTAAGATACTAATGAATTTCAATCTATAAATCATTTAATCTCAAATAGGCAATGAGCATAAAGAGACCAAGATAGGTAAGAGACAAAGCACCAAAAACAATCAAAATTTTATTTACTTACAAAGGCCAGTGAAATCCATTTGCATTGGGAAACATGGAGATTTAGAAATGTGTTATGCAATTCATCATTTTCAGAACACAAAGCCTTTAAGCTTTAGGTAGTAAGTAACTACTAAGCTCTCTGGTCCATTCCTTTGCCTTGGCAAAATTCCAAAGACATGTACAAAGTGCTATAATAAACAGACCTTAACCTCACAAAGGCAAACAGGAAAAAGGAATACAAAATATAAAAACAGAGGATAAAATGCTTACCACAAAAATGATCATTAACATGAGAAGAAACTATGAACTGTGGTTTGCTACCAAGGTTTCTGCAGTAAAACTTTGCGGCAGGGCAAGCTGAAGTCCCTGTAGTCAAATGAACAACAACATTCTAACAAGTTATAAATGTAATGAAATTTCATCTCATGATATTGCAGAAGAGATGTACATGAAAAACTAAGAAAATTTATGACGTCAGAGAAGCAACCAAATTATCAACATATTTAATAAGATCAATACAAGCCAAAGATATTAAAAACTAAGGTTAAAAATAAACAAATATTTTTCTCGTCAATTTTCAATTTGGACAAAACTTAAAAACATTTCTTTAGATGTTTTTTGATGTTGTTCTCCCTTCAGAATTGGACTTTCACCTCTCCATAATCTATGTTGTCTTCTAACGAAGCCCTTTATTACGCAAATTACCGAAGAGAAACTCTAATTATAGTTCGAAAACAATACTAAAAAAACTTATGAAAATGCCTAAAAAGTTTTTGTCCTTTCAAATTTTCCCTGAACCATAAAATCATCTAGAAGTAAGAAATCAAACAACCACAAAACTCATAATCTTGCATAAATACATACCAGGTTCATCAGTGCCATCAGGGCAGTCACAGAAATTGTCATTAAGACGGTCTCTGGTGAAGTATTTTGATCCATCCTTGCACTTGATCACCTCAGAGCTGTAATATTTCTCATCTGCACCCAAACACCAACTCACGATAATAAAACAAAAAATACACAAATAAAAGAAAAATGGTTGGAGGATACTGCAACGTTTGACTTGGGTTGCACACCCACTTGAGAAAAGATTCAAGCTTTGGTGTTTTGAAGCAAAAGGGTTACACGGGTACCTACCTAATGGGTGTACGCCAAGGAGAGAAGGGTGTGAAAAACAACATGGGGCGAAAGCGAAGAGAAGAAAACATGATAAAGGGAAACGTAAGAAGCAATGGGAATTCATGTCTCTGTGTGAGTGAGTGAATGAACAAAAGCGCGTTTGTGTTCTCTTTCTCGAGAGAAGCAAGTTTCATTCTCGATTTTCGAGGCTCAGATTTAGTTGACTTGACTTGACCTTAATTCTTGAGTGGAATTTATGTGCATGTTTGGTAAACTCACCCCCAATTTTTGTTTTTGAAGAAAAAAAACAAAAATATGTAAGACCCAATTAATTGATATTAAATATTTTTGTTAATTATAAGAGTATTATTAAATTTGTCAAGAACTCGATATAATTGTTTTTCAATAATTTTTTCCTAAATACTTTTACAGGACTTCTCCTAAAGATGTTATTTATTTATCATAATTAACATTTAATTACTTTTATCACATGAAAAGATGATACCATTGTGTAATAAACCTAATATTCGAAATATACTCATACGCAATAATTATTTCATCCTCCATGAGTGCAAAAGTATAATGGTGAATCTTTTTGTTAGTTTTTTTTTATCAAGAATTATAACGTCACTTAAATCTCATATTAAATATAACTAAAAAATTCAACAAAATATAATATATAATCAAGAAGACCTATAAAATTATTATTTTAAATTTTTGGATTAAAGTTAGTGTGAATTTTTAGATGGGTTTAATTTATATTTTATTATTTTTGAACTTTTCTGATGATTTTTTTTTTGAAAGACTTGTTGGTAATATCAAAATTGAGAATTTGTATTGATGATTAGATTAAACGACTCCACGGGTCCAATATATTTTTTTATATCGAAAGGTTTCTTCATAAATTCAAATAAATATGTCTTATTATAATAAATGATAGAATAAATAAAATTCACTAATTAAGTATTCGTGCCTAGAATTACTTTAGATTCAACTTAAATTCTAAACACATAAAGCTGAAAGATCAAATTTCCAACTCAATTTGCGTGTCCATTTGTTTCCATATATGTGGTCGTAGTATCTAGCATCAAAATCTTTACATTAATAAAAGGATTGTATTTAATAATACAGAAAGCTTTTCAGCATCAAAGCATGACTCTTTTTATTAATGATGTTAGAATATGTGGTTCTTCAATTCTTAATACCATATGTTACTTAAGCACTAATTATTAATTATTTACTGCTTAAGTTTTGAAAACTCTTCATATGGCCTATTTACTGGTTTAGTTTTGAAGACTCTTCATATGACCTATTTATTGCTTCAGTTTTGAAGACTCTTCATATGGCCTATTAACTGGTTCAGTTTTGAAGCCTATAAATAATATCTCCATGACTTGAAAAAGAAAATATAGAAAAAATTTTACAGAGACACACTTTGTAATATACACCTGAGTGTATTTTGGTGAGGATTCTTGTTCCCATTCAAGAGCTTTGTACTCTTCTTTTCATAGTGGAACTTTGTTCATTATCGTCTCGTGGTTTTTCCTCTTACATTCAAAAGAGGTTTTTCACGTAAATCCTTGTGTGTTATTTCTCTTGCTCTTTTACTTACTTCTCTTTAATTTTCAATTGTCACGATCTTGTGCTTCCGCATGCTACGATACCATAACAAGTGGTATCAGAGCTCTTAGTTGGAAATTCCAAAATGTCTGCAAAATTTGACATTGAGAAGTTTGATGGCAAGATTAGTTTTTCTATTTGGCGAGTCCAAATGAGGGCTGTTCTAACCCAGAGTGGATTAAAGAAGGCTTTAGATGGAATAGAAAATAAGCCAGCTTCCATGACTGATGAGCAGTGGGAGGAGTTGGATGAAAAGGCGCTATCATCAATCCAACTCTCTTTATCAAAGGAGGTTCTCCGTGAAGTAGCAAATGAAACAACCACTGCTGCATTATGGCTAAAGTTAGAGTCTTTATACATGACCAAGAGCCTTGCAAACAAGCTTCGTCTCAAAGAACGCTTGTATACCATTCGAATGGTTGAAGGTACTCCTATTCAATCTCATCTTAATGAGTTTAATTCTATCCTCTTGGATCTGGAAAATATTGATATTAAAATTGATGATGAAGATAAAGTTGTTTTGTTGGTTGTCTCTCTACCTTCTACCTACAAACACTTCAAAGAAATTATGTTGTATGGAAATAATGATACCTTATCCTTTGAAGATGTTAAATCTAATTTATTGTCCAAAGAAAAATTTGATCTTGAAGTTCATTCTGTGGACCAGGGTGAAGGTTTAAGTGTCAGAGGTAGAACTCAAGAAAGAAGGAGTACAAGTGACAAAAAGTTCAGATCCAAGTCTAGGGGACGCAAATTTTGTTGTTATTGTAAGAAACCTGGACACGAGATTTCTGATTGTTTTATCTTGAAGAAAAAACAAGAAAAACAAGAAAAAGGAAAAACCACACAATCCCCTGAATCTGCCAATATTGAAGCTGACTCTGACTGTGACATTACTTAGTTTGTTGTCTCTTCTAATAAGAGGAGTAAAACATAATGGATCCTTGATTCTGGATGTACTTTTCATATGTGTCCCTATAAGGACTTATTCACTACTTTTGAATTTGTTGATTGTGGTGTTGTCTTGATGGGTAATGATGCCCAATGCAAGATTGCAGGAATAGGTACAATTCAGATCAAGACTAATGATGGTGTCGTCAGGACTTTGTCTGATGTTCGCTATATACCCGAA
>Ga0214544_1012757_pt1 | contig 10694 bp, 11 predicted proteins | sample CNSS3metaG_FD_160074 | JGI IMG/M metagenome (GOLD analysis project Ga0214544, IMG submission 160074) | Root nodule microbial communities from cowpea collected in UCLA plant growth center, Los Angeles, California, USA - CNSS3 | ecosystem: Host-associated > Plants > Roots > Nodule | place: USA...
AATTGATGGCTCAAAATTTTCCAAAATATGGTGAAGGTGAGAGGAAGAATTCAAGCACACTCTCTAGAGTTTTACTTCTCAACCACCACCTAAAATGCTACCTTAGACTAGCAACCAATTTGGAAAATAAAATCACTTAATTCACAATCAAGAGCATTGAAGCCAACATTACTTGCCAATTGAAATGTATAACACAAGAAAAGCTAATTAAGAAAGCTAAACCACATTGAATATGATTTGACAAGACTGAATTGAATAGCCAAAAACAAGGACAAGCAAGAAATTAAGGCTTGAAAGAAAGGAAAGCACAACAAAAGGAATCCTAGAATGGAACTAGAATAGAGTAAAAACCAAAAACAGAAACTGCAGTGCTCATAAAATGCTTATGGTATTCATTGCATGTATGCCAATGTGAGGGAAGTAATCCACTCCAAATGAAAGAAATTGATGGCAATATTGAATACACACATAAACAAGCAAATGTATAGACCAAGAGCACTGAAATTCTGAAGCAAAACACACCAAAAACGCACTAAACAGTGATTTTCTCGAAAACACAACACCAGAAAAAGCTGACAGATGCCTTAACTTTGAAGATTTTTCATATTTTTTGTACTGGACATATTTGAATGATTCTTTTTGCTACTTTTTCGTCCAGATGTTAAGAAAATTAGGCAAAAATCAGAAGGTGATTCGGTGCTATGAATCGTTACAGTTAAATCACACAAGAAAAGTGTGCGTCAGGACACAAGTGAAAACAGCAGCAAACTGGCACTGAAAAACGCAGAAACTTGCCTCTACTTCAAAAATTTGTATAGAATTCAATTCTCAACATAATTGAATGATTCTTATTGGAGAATTTTCGTCTATGACTTAGCTTTTCGAAGCAACAATCAGCTTAAAATTTGGTGCACTGAGTCACTCTTGACACTTCTCAAACAGAAAGTGTGCAGTGAAAAAAAGTTGAAAACAGAAGCAAAAGCAGAGTGAAAGGGGAAGGTGTTCAATAGACAAATCAATTCGATTTGGAGCTTGATTATGATCTAGAATCAAGCATAGATGAAGATGAACATCTTAGGACACTCTAAGGCAAAAACTAATCGGTGAAATGGCATTAAAATAGTGAAGAAAATGATCAGGTATTATACGACATGATGGAGGATGCAAGTAACAACAACTTTGTAGAATTACTTGGTACTGTTAATACCACCCTCCAATGCCATTTGAGATTTGTTGAAACCCCATAATTTAGAGCACTTCGTCATGAAATAGAAGATATGCTTCTAAAGTTGGCCATTAGAGTTGAACAAATGTTGGAAGATTTAAGTCAACTAATGAAAAAGAAAGTTATGGAGGCCACCTTAGAAAAAATTATGAAGACCATAGTTGAGCAAAGGGATGAAATGATAATGTTAAGGAGCATGAATCAAGGGATGGAACAATTGAGCACTGATGTGAATGAGTACACGATTCAAATGTTAGATCAACCAACACTAGAATCACATCACACTGATATATCTACTGATAGATATAGTGATGCTCATAGTAATATGTCTACTGATGGACATATCAATTTTGCAAAATATGTTGCTGACGAAGAAATTGAAGATTCTCACACTGACATATCTACTAATGGATATGATGTTGCTTGATGTGAATATAAAGTTTTATTTGTTAATGATGATATGAGTACAAATCATATTTTTCATGAGCAAAGTTGTGAGAATAATACAATGGAGGAACCAAGTGAAGTTGAAGAACCAACGATATTCGAAGATGCAATGGAAGCATCTACTACTGCAACTAGCTTGATTAATGATAAAGCAATAGAGTCAACTACTTCAGGTGCAAATTTTTGCTCACAAGATGAGATTATTAGGATTACTGATGATCCTATTAACCATTTTAATGTACCTGATGATGCTGAAATTGAGTTGAAGCCACACGCTCCACATATCAAGTTTGTTGATGTCAATGATGAAAATAGATTTTCAGTGGTGAGTTTTTTTGACTTGGCTGCAGAGCAAGAGGAAATGTTGCTTTAAAAGAAAAAGAGGTTAGACTCATATTCTTTTGAAAACATTGTTGATACAAAAGTTAAATTGCATGCATATTTTTTTCCATTTTTAATTTTAAAAATATTAAAAAAAATTCAAAAAATATGTGCATTTTTTTTTGTTTTGATAAAAATCAAAAAGTAAAAATTAAAAAAAATGGTACAAGCTAACTTGTACTTAAAAAAGTTAAAGAAAATAGATTTTGACATATGGCCAGACTAGATTGAGCTAGAAGTCAAACGATTTTCCGTCTCCTCCCCAAAATAAGTCTATTAAGGACAATTTTTGAACTAAGTGTGGGGGAGACAAACCGTAGGTATGATTTTTCTTTTTCTTTTTGTTTTTTATTTATTTTTCAGTTTCATTAAGAAAAAAGAACTGCGATTTCTTTTTGAGAAAATTGTGAAAGTAGTAACTCTTTACTTAGTGGAACTTTTAAACAATATGTTTCTTAAGAATTCCACCAAAAATATTTCACTGCTTTCAATAAAACATATTGACATTGGATTTTTAGGATTTGATTCAATAATTGGGATGATCACAATTCTGGAAAAATAAAAGTCATGTTGATATGAGTGAATTGTTTTTATGATTTACTAATTGAGTTGATTTGATAATTTCTTGATTAAATCTTTTGTGAAAGAATTTGACTCTATGAGTCTCGAGCCTTAATGTAAAGGATGGACCGCCATGTGTCATTCCTATTTTTCTTGAGTGACTTGCTCTTATTTTGTTTATACTAAAATATTTAGCTTGATTCTTTTGTTTTGCATCTTAGGTGAATATGCATGATTTGATATGACTGAAGCATTTCTTGTTTTTAGCTACTTGGCTGAATAAGCCAACCATGATATTGATCCATTGGTAGCCCCGTTGAGCTTTAAACCTTCTTTTCTTGTTTTAAGCCCATTGTAAATCCTTAAAAAGAAAAAGATCAAGTTTTTCCTTACCTTAGGAAGGAAGAAAGGAGCTAGTGGATTATGTTAAGATTGGTTGAGAAATAAAGTGTGTGGGTGAGTACCTCACCCACAAATTAATAAAAATGGCAAAAGAAAAAAATTGTTGATGAAAAATTGATGAAATGAAAAATAATTTCTTTCTAAAAAATAACAACAAAGCAATAAACGAAAAAGAGTTGTTTTTGAAACTATGCTCCATTATTCTTTCTACATTACTATTTCAAAAACAAAAAAAAAATCCTAAAATTTAAAGGTGGTTCCTAAACTCCGAATTGTCGAGCCTTATTTAAAGGTGGTTTATAACTTCAATCAATTTATGTTTTCCACCTTAAATGAGTTTAATCCTAATTTCAGTTGCATCAACAAATGTTAAAATATCCAAAAATAATTTATACAACTAAAAATCACTTTTTAAGACATTTTTATCACACAAACCAAAATAGCTTAATTATTAGAATTGTCAACGTTTCTGTAGAGAACAAACAAGATAAGTTAGGCACGAGTGTAACCTTACCTATGTAGTCCGCTATCTCCTCAGTTGGCCTCTTCCCGGTTGGTACATGTTTGTTTGGACCTAGGAGGGGTTACCTGCAGAAAGGACTCCGGAGCTCAAGTCAGCTAAAGCTCTCAAAAAGTCAAATCAGGTAATTAATGGAGTAATAAATGCGTACCTTTAATTACTGGGGTCCACGCATATTTATGGAGTATTAATTATGTTTGGCCACGTCATGGGCTGGGCCCTAGTTTGGGCTGTAGGTGGGCCTGGACCCTGGCCCAAGCCCTTAGTTCGATTATTGTGGGCTCATTGGATATTAGGGGGTTTTGATTTCGCTAAGTCTTTTGGAATGGTCTGATCTGGTTACTTCTCTAGTTGGCTTATAGCGTCTTTGTTCGTGTACTGTCCTAGGTTGGCCTATGGCGTCTTTGTCCGTGTACTATCCTAGGTTGGCCTATGGCGTCTTTGTCCGTGTACTGTTCTAGGTTGGCCGCTTCATTAGCAACCTTTGTTATGAGTTTAGACTGGCTTAGGTCTATGAGTTCCGGCATATATGTGGGGGTTGTTTGTTGTTATTTATATGGTTAGGTTGGCCAGGTACGGTACACCAGTCCCTCAGCCTTTGCCGATATAGTATGTTGGTGAAGGATGATATGTGCTGATGTACTAGTCGTGACCGGCTAGGTGTATACACCAGTCCCCCAACCTTTAAATGTGATGAATAGTGTTAAGGCTAAAAGATATGAAGGAGTTTCAGGCAGGTGAAGGGGTTTATGGCAGATGAAAGGGTTTGTGGTAGGTGAAAGGGTTTGTGGCAGGTGAAAGGGTGTTAGAAGTCTGATTTAGGGAGGTTTGGCACCGCCATTTTGATACTTTGTGATGATTGAAATGAGTATTGTTTTTTGTGGGAAAGGGTTATGATGAGATTCGTGTGTATAAATGAAGATAATGTTGGCAGTCCATTCACTTTGTCTCATTTGCAAAAAATCTGTTCGCGTGCGTTTTAGAGCTGTCCGATATCTTCCTTTCCTCCTTCGTCATCTTTTCTAAAAGAATCAGGTATGTCTAGTAGTAGCGATAGGGTTTCGTTGTCAGATTCGGGTAGTGAGCGGTCTAGGGATAGTGGAAGTAGTCGAGATGATACCAGTGATAAGGAAAAGATGGGTAGTATAGGGAGAATTCCAATGGAGAGGGTGGTTGAAGTCAGGGAAGATCCGCCCGAGGAGTTGGTGGAGAGCAATTGGCCGACAAAGACCAAATACGAATGGGTGGCAGCAGACGTGCGGACACAACGATCATTGTTCCGGTGGTCGCGTTTGTTAAGGTCGTGGTTGAACTGCACGCCTATTTTCGAAAAGGGGGTGCAGAGGGACATAGTTGCTCCGAAACGGGTGACCGCTGTGGAATGTGTGTGCCATGGTCGAGAAGGATCAACCGAAGAATTCTTTTATATGTATATGTGCCATTTCTCACAACTGAACATCCGGCTACCGTTTGACGAATTCACCATGAGAGTGCTGCGATTATTGAACGTCACCCCTACTCAGCTTCATCCGAACAGCTGGGCGTACTTACAAGCTTTCTGATTATTGTGCATGGCGCTGTACTTGGAACCGTTTCCTCGAGCGTTCCTATACTTTTTTGTTACGAGGCCAAAGAGTCCGATAACATGGTTGTCGTTAATCAGCCAGCCTGGTCTCAACAGATTAGACGCTTTCACTCAATCGTTCAAGCATTTTAAAGATGGATTCTTCAAGGTTGTAGTGAAATCGGCTGGTCGGTCACACTTCTACACAACTGATGGTAACACTAAATTTCCATTCTTCTGGACCGGCAACCCTTGGAGATATAAGGTGATATCGAGGGAGGATCTGTCGGTGATGGGAAGGATGTGGTGGATACTTTGATGCAATTTAGCGATAAGATGCCCACTAAGGGCTTAGTTAGGGTGTATAATTCGGTTCACCCAATTATAGATATTGAAGGTATTTTTTTGTAACTTTGAGCATTGTTATACGTTCGAGTATTCTGACGATTTGTGTGTTGTGTACTTCAGGGCATATGGCGCAACTAGGCAAGAAAAACTTGACACTTTTTCAAACCTTGCGCAAGGAAAAGGTAGTGAAGGCTAGAGCTGCAGGGAACACTGAGGTCCCCAATCTGCAAGATTCACTGGTAGATGTCCACGTGCATGGTGGTACCAAAAGGAAAGTAGAGTTGCCGACTAGGCCAGGCAAAGGTAAAGACGTGAAGAAAGTGCGAGCTGTTGTGATGGGAGCAGGCTCGTCAAGTGGGGTGAAGGGGCCAGAAGCTAGGTTGATTGAGCTTCTGGAGACTACCGTTCGGAAGGATATTGAGATTAACGTGTCGGAGTCGCTGATGGATTCCATTGATAATATGGAGCCGGAAGCTTTGGTGAAGGCTATGGTGGAGTTTAGTAGTAAGACCTTGCTACTTAGTCGACGTGTGGGATCTTTATATGAGAGGGAGTTGAAGGAAGGAAACCAGACTAAGGTGGAAGAGTTGCAGGATAAGGTGGACAACCATGCTGAAGAAAAATAGGCTTGGAAGAAGGATAAGGAGGACTGGGAATTGGAGAGGAAGACACTTGCTACTTGGAAGGTGCGCTGCCTTGATTCTAAGGAAAGGCTGAAGGGTTGAATTGCAGATCTCGAGGCCGACTATGATGATATCAAGGAAAAACATGATGGGCTGGAGGGTGAACTAAAGGACTTGAAGAGCTGCATAATACAAGAACATATCAATGGCTTTCAGAAGGGTGTTCGGCAAGCGTCATTTTTTCATGAGAATGTTGATGCTAATGACGTTAGGTTTGATGTGAATAAGGATGTTGTTGATGGGGTTAGGTTATAGATGAGGCGAAATCTAGCCCAGAAGGGAATGGGGAGAAGAAGGCGGTTGATGCTGATGCAGGTGGTAACGAGGTGGTGGCAGAGGACGTCGAGCAGAAGGCAACTTAGGATTTTTAATTTAATATTTCCAATTTGGTTAATGATTCTAAGTCTGTAATAACTCGTATATTGCTATATTTTGATGTTTGCTATGAATGCCGGTTACTTGCGGGTTAATTGCTTTTTATATTTGTGTATGTATGGAATGTTTGCGTACGCTATGGTATGTTAAGGGTGTTCGACCCAGGCCGTTTACTTGTGGTAAGGGTGGGGAATTAAACGAATTAACCAACGAATTAAGGGTGTTCGACCCAGGCCGCTTACTTTTGGTAAGGGTGGGGAACTTAAACGAATTAACCAACGAGTTACGGGTGTTCGACCCAGATTGCTTACTTTTGGTAAGGGTGGGGAACTTAAACGAATTAACCAACGAGTTAAGGGTGTTCCACCCAGGCCGCTTACTTGTGGTAAGGGTGGGGAACTTAAACGAATTAACTAGCGAGTTAAGGGTGTTCGACCCAGGCCGCTTACTTGTGGTAAGGGTGGGGAACTTAAACGAATAATGAGAAGTTAAATAAAAAGTAGTCATAAAGTTGGGAACCCTTTGTATTATTCATTAAATCTGGGGTGCCTCGTTAAAACCTCCCTGGCCAAAACCCTCCTTAGGGAAAAAAGACCAGGTGAGGAAAAAGAGTACACCCAGGGTTACAAGTGTTTTTATGTGATACAATACATGTTTAACTGAAGTAAAACTTAAGGTGGGACACATTCCACGTATTGGGTATTTCCTCCCCAGATAAATGCTCCAAGCGATATGCTCCTCCTCCTACATCTTCACATATGCGGTATGGGCCATCCCAATTGGCGGAGAACTTGTCATCCTTCTTTCTTGCACTGCTGGCAATTCTCCATACTAAGTCTCCGCTTACGAATGATTGTGGACATAGGTTTGCGTTATACTTTCTGACAACTCTTTGTTTGGCGGCTAAGTTGCGTATCTGGGCTTTTTCTCTGAGTTCGGGTAGGAGGTCTAGATGAGTGGCCATGTTTTGATGGTTGCGGGTTGGGTCGTATAGTTCTCGGCGCAGGGATGGTTCGTCAATTTTGACCAGTATCATGGCGTCTACACCGTAAACTAGGCTGAATGGAGATTCGTTTGTTGATGACTAAGGGGTGCACCGGTAAGCCCATAGCACTTTTACCCGTTCTTTGGGCCATCGGCCTTTGGCACTATCTAATCTTTTGCACAGTTCTACTAGGATCACTTTGTTGGTCGCCTCTGCCTGTCCATTTGTTTGTGGGTGCTCTACGGAACTTGTTATGTGTTTGATGCCTAGACCGGTGTAGAACTTGGCTAGCTCCTTATCTATAAATTGTCGGCCATTATCGGTGATGATGGTATGTGGCACACCATATCTGCATATAATATCTTTCCATACGAACTGCTGGACTTGCTGGGCTGTGATAGTGGTCATTGGTTTGGCTTCTATCCATTTGGTGAAATAATCAATGGTTACTATCAGGAATTTCACCTGCCCCTTGCCGTGGGAGAAGGGGCCGAGGATATCCATTCCCCATTTAGCAAAGGGCCATGGTGATAGTATGGAATGGAGTTGTTCTTGTTTCTGGTGGATGAGGTTGCCATGTTTTTGGCATGGTTTGCACGTTCTGACATAGTCCTAGCAGTGTGCTTCTATAGTCGGCCAGAAGTAGCCGGCTCAAAGGATTCTAGTGGCCATAGTACGTGCGCCGGAATGGTAGCCGCAAATGCCTTCATGTAACTCTTTAATGATATACTGCGCTTGTTCTACAGTGACACATTTAAGAAGCGGTTGGCCGTACCCGCGTTTGTAGAGGTCATCGCCTATCATGGTATACCTGGCGGCCTTAGCCAACCAAGTTTTGTCAGCATCTTGTGGGGGTTGTCGGTTTGGAGATATTGGATATAGGGGGTGGTCCAGTTGTGGGTTTGGGGAGGGGTGGTATTGTTGGCTGGGGAGTGGGTTAGTTGTGGCAGGTATTTGTGATAAAAGGTGTAGATAATGTTTGCTGTAATAGGGATCGGTGGCGGCTTTTTAATTTGGTGTTGGCTAATTTGGATAGGATGCCGGCTCTAATGTTGTCGGTCCTGGGAATGTGTTCTATGCGGACTTGCTCAAAAGCGGATTGGATGACTGCGTGGACCAGATGGTAATATTGCAAGAGGGTGGGGTCCTTAATTTGGAATTCGTCATTTAGGTGGCCCACAATAAGCTTGGATTCGGTTTTGCACGTTAGGGTTTTGACGCCAACTTCGCGGGCAATGGAAAGGCCGGCGAGTATGGCTTCGTACCCGGCTTGATTGTTGGATGTTTTAAAGGCGAAGTGGTGGGATTTTTCAATGAGGATATCCTTGGGCCCTTCTAACACGATGCCAACACCGACACCTTTCGGATTCGAGGAACCATCTACATGAAGCGTCCACTGGTCCTCTGTGGGTGTTTGCTGGAGGTCATTAACAAAATCGAGGAGGCATTGGGCTTTAATGGGGCCATGGGGTTTGTAGCGAATGTTGAATTCCGATAGCTCGACGGCCCAAGATGATATCCGTCCTGCTAGGTCTGGTTTTTGTAATATTTTTTGGATTGGGTAGTCGGTTTTGACGGTGATATTGTGGTTTTGGAAGTATGGGCGTAGGCGGCGAGTTGCGTGGACCAAGGACAGGGCCAACTTCTCCACCATTTGATACCTGGTTTCAGGATCTTGTAGTGTTCTACTAACAAAGTAGACAGGATGCTGTGTGCCCTCTATATCTTGGACAAGCGCGGCTTTGACGGTGTGTTTGGTGGCTGTGATGTACACTAGCAGGGGTTAACGAGTGTCCGACTTGTAGAGGATAGATGGTGAGGTGAGGGTGGATTTTAGTTTCTGAAAGATTTGTTCACAGTTGTCCGTCCACGTGAACCGAGTGAATTTCTTGAGGAGTTGGACTATGGGTTGGGTTTGTTCAGCCAGTTTGGGCAGGAAGCGGGAAATGGCTGTAAGGCGACCTATTAGGCGTTGGACCTCTTTGACGGTGGTGGGATTGCACATTTCGATAATTGCCTTGCACTTTTCAGGATTGGCCTCTATACCGCATTGGGTTAACATGAATCCGAGAAATTTACTGCGGTCGACGCCGAATACACACTTGTCGGGGTTAAGGCGAAGGTTGTATTGGCGTAATGCAGAGAAGACCGCTGAGAGATCCTGGGCGTGTTGGTGGTGGCTTGGAGACTTGAAAACCATGTCGTCAACGTATACTTCGATACATTGTCCCATTAGATGGCTGAAAACTTTGTCCATCAGGCGCTGGTAGGTTGCTCCAGCGTTCTTAAGACCAAAGGGCATAACTCTGTAAAAGTAGTTGGCGTCATCCGTGATGAAGGAGGTCTTGTTCATGTCAGAAGCGGCCACAGGGATTTGGTTATATCCAGAATATGCATCCAAGAAACTAAGTACCTTATTCCCTGCCGTGCCATCAACAAGTCGGTCGATATTGGGTAAGGGGTAGGCATCTCGAGGACAGGCCTTGTTTAGGTCTGTGTAGTCGACGCACATCCGCCATTTGCCATTGGCTTTCTTCATCAGAACTACATTAGAAAGCCAAGTGGTGTATTGAGCTTTTTCGATGAATCCTGCGCTCAGTAACTTATCGGCCTCGGCCTTAGCTGCTAGGCGTCGTTCTTTGCCGAGTTTGCATTTTTTTTGGGAGATGTAGCGGGCTTCTTTGTAGATGGATAGCTTGTGGGATGCTACTAGAGGGTCTACCCCAGGTAAGTCAGCGGCTGACCAAGCGAAAAGGTCTGTGTTGCTAACAAGGATAGGTGTGATGATGGCACGCCCGTCAGAGTTCAAACCGGTGCCTAAGTTGATGGAGTGGCCATTTGGAAGTTCTAGAGGGGAGGTTTCTTCAACAGGTTCGAGACGAACATCCCGGCCCACTCTGGGGTCTAGATCTTCGCCTGATAGAGCAATGCCGGAGCCAGGTGGTCGCTCAATGTGGTTGGTTTGCTGGATTGGGAGTTGTGGGCGTAGGCTGGCCATGTAGCATTCGCGTGCCAGTCGTTGGTCGCAATGGACGGTAAGGATGTCGCTAGAAGGGTGATAACGCTGTCGTTGACACGTTCAAATTAATACTACTAAACTATAGCAACTTCAGTATTGCTAAGATAGTAGTCAACATAATAGAAAGGGTAAAGTAACCCAAAGTCGTCTCCCAACGAACACGGAATTGATTTTTAACAAGTTA
>Ga0214544_1012765_pt1 | contig 10688 bp, 3 predicted proteins | sample CNSS3metaG_FD_160074 | JGI IMG/M metagenome (GOLD analysis project Ga0214544, IMG submission 160074) | Root nodule microbial communities from cowpea collected in UCLA plant growth center, Los Angeles, California, USA - CNSS3 | ecosystem: Host-associated > Plants > Roots > Nodule | place: USA...
TTATATAATAAATAAAAATATATATATATATATATATATATATATATATATATATATATATAATGATAAATTAAATGTATAGATATCAATAATATTATAATTGGATAAACAAATTATAAATATTAAAATTAAGTAACTGATAAAAGTTACATAAAAGATTAAGATCATAGTATGTGAGCAGTCTTAATTATGATTCATGCTCATTTCTCTCTTTAAGGAGAAAATCAAGAGAAAACATTTGGGTTCTTTAGAGTTGGAACTTTGGAAGAGTAGATACCAATATTTTTCATCTACTGTTTTCAATTATCGGATATGTTTCCATATTCTTTTATTTTGATATTGGAAAATGCTCGATTAATCGTAGAATTTATTATTATTTTTTAATGTTTTCATAAACCAATATTTAAATCTAACTTTTAAATGATATATAATAATAAGAATATTATTATTTTTATTTATTCTTATGTGTTGTCGGAATGATTCGACTGACCTTTACATGTGAGTGATGTGTGATAGAAAACATTAAAATACAAGTCGTTGAATCATGTCGTAAAGTTTGTAGTTTATCATTTTTAATTGGGCATGCGGGTTGTTACTTACATAATGTTTGGAACTTCCTTTTGAAAGAATAATGGATCCTCTGATGTGTTTTTCTTTGGCTTGTGATGTGAAAGATGTCAAAGATGTGAGTATGTCTAAATATGCAGTTGGTAATGTTTTTGGGTGCTTATTTTCCAATATTTTTTAAGCAATAAATACTTCTAATAAAAGAAAAATCACTTCAAAATATATTGAGAAATAGGTAATCGAATTATTATGAAATGAGAAATTATGTAAAAATAATTTTACATAGTCAAACTCATTTATAATGAAATAGAAAATAAAATTTTGAAATCAAATAAAACTGACATTTTAATCAAATTTTTTGTGAAATTATGAATCTCCTCTATTTTTTTTCCTTTTCATCTCTTATTTGCATGCATTTTCAGTTTATAACTCTCTTTTTCCAAATTTCTCGAATCACTTTAATTATATTAATTTTTTTGTCTCCTACTGTGTCGGAAATAATAGATACTTAGCAATTATTTGTACAGAAGTTAAATTTCACTGTTACTATATAATTTATTTGTTCTACAATTTCATATATGATTATTGTAAAACTCTTTCTCTTATCCTTTTTTATTCATATGTGCAACTTAAATCCTCATTATTTTTCTTTATTAATTTACAACTTTGTTTTATGAGATTGAATTATTTCTCTAAAATTCTTACTCTATCTCTTATCCTTTTAAGTATTATTTAGTAACATGTCATAAATTATACAAATTTTTGTAATTATTCACAGATTAGTATTGAAAATAATAAATTATCAATAAACTCAGTAATTTTTTTAACGAATCTTAAATCTAATTTTTTGACAGGTATTTTTGTCGATATTATCATTTAAATTATAACTTATAATCACAATTATCATCATAAAATTTGTTGACAAAGTCCGTCAATAAATTACAATTTGTAAATTACAAATTTTTCGTCAAGTATGATGAATTTTTTTTATATCAAAAGGGGTATGGTGAGAAGCAAAATAAAATAAAAGAAGAAGAGAAAAATACGTCGAATAAAAGAACAGAAAAATAAAAGAAGAAAAAAAGGAAGAGGTGAAGGCTCTACGATGAGTTGTTGACGACTCAAAGAGAACGCGACAAAGGCACTTGGTGACACGGAGGTGCAACAACTGAGGTTGTTGAGGTGAGAAAAGGAAGAGGTGGACTAAAAGGAAAAGGAAAAGAAATAAGAGGGAGATGAGGAGGAGTGAGAGGTGACAGTTATGGGAGCTGTGACATTTATTTAATAGATAAATCTAATAAATAAAAAGTCGCATAATCATAATAAAATAGAGTCAAGGCATAAGTATATCAGAATTAATCTTTTAGAGTCATCCAAAATATATTGAACAGAAAAACTAAGACACAAAACACATGTCTTAAACAGAATTTAAACACAAATTAGTCTAAATTGAAAATTTGCTCACAAAGCAAAAAACTACAAGATATCAGTACTTAAAAAGGGGTTCCATCATAGAGCATAACTAAATTGCAACATCTTCATCCTCACTACGATCATCGCGAGCTCCCACATCTGCTCACACCAAATATTTGGTGATCATTGCAAAAAGAAAAACATCACAAGAAAACATAACACAAGCAGGGAAAAGGTGAGTTAATTGCAAAAAGAAAAAGAAATACATACATATATATATATATATATATATATATATATATATATATATATATATATATATATATAACACTTAAAAGAATTGTAAAACAACGTACCAATTACACCAAGCTAAGCAATATCAACTAACCCATCACACCAAATGACACTCTAGACTCAATTATCCGGATCTAGACATTGATGTATGATTCTTGGTGGTTTTTTCACTTGTGGTGACCTCTACTACCTGCAGAGTCATTGTCAATGGATCTCACCCTACCACACAAGGTTAGTCCATTTAACCGTCATAAGAACCATGAGGTTGTTCTTAAAGACAGGACCTCTTGTCCCTCTCACCACATGACTCATGCCACTCTACATGAGTCTTGAATGAACATTAGTGTATCAAGATAAACCTCCAGTACTGACTTCTTACATCAATGAACACACTACTAATTAAATCAAATAGGATCTCCCCCATGGGATCTCCTATATTCTCACACAAGCATTTGAAAACACATATTAAAAACCATATAACATATGTCTCTCTTGGAAAATAACTAATTCTTATAATTTTTATCCAATCCAACTTAACAACACATTATGCAAACTATTTGGGATTTTATAAATAAAACTGCAGCTTGTGTAAAGCTCCAAAAATTTTGTATTTATATTCAAATTAAATATTATTGAATCAAGAACCAAATGAAACAAGAACCAACTTATTGAATAACTACAGAGAAAGTTATGCACCAAACAAGCAAAAAAGGTCAATGTTGTCAACAACCAAACTACAAGGACCTTGCGATAAAAACTGCTCTCACTATAGAGCTTCAATTCAAAATCTGACTGGTCAAAGTTAAGAACTGTGTTAAGGATCAGCTGTTAAGATTTCAATTCGATCTAACGGTTAACGAAGTAGGAGTCTTCATTTTATGAAAAGTATGCAGTGCAGAAAAATGAGTAGCACCAGACCATATGCTTCTTGGTTGTGAGATTTTGACTTGTTCCACTGTACAATTTGGTATCTTGCACTTTTATCTTCTCAAAGTGGTTTATAGATGATACCAAACTGAACAATTGCAACAATCAATATCCCTCATTCCAATTGCATTCTAAACTACCTAAAATTCTCTAACCCATAGAAACCCAGACATGAAATTCATCCCCATTCAATGCAATCATCAATCAAACATACTCAACCAATTCTATAACAAAAATAAGTACACTTTATTTCAAAGAAAAAGAAGGAGTTATAGCTTCCCTTACCTTGACAGGTGCTAACCCAAGAACAAGCCTCAGAAGAAGAGCACTACGACACGATTACAACTTACAGAGCTGGAAAACAGAACCAGAGGAGGTGAAAACAGAGACCCTAGTAGAGGTTAAAGTGGAACTGAAGCTTCCAAACATAAAAGAAATGAAAGGGGGCATGAGTTTAGAGTGTTAGTTACGCAGAGGATAACGTTTAGTAAGCTCAAGGGAGGATATTATTGTGGACTAGCAGAGCTTCTGTTTCAGAAGGGAGAAAAGAGGTGGATTGTTTTTGGAAAGAAAACAGAAATGAGAGTTAGTGACGGGAGATGGGGGTTCTAGAGGTCCCTAGTGGACTGACCTTAGGCCCTTTAGTAAGGCAACGTCTTACATTTTATAATATTACTAATCAGCTCAATTTATAAAAAATAAAATAAAATTATAGACAATATTAAATGTCGTATTAAATATTAGTTATTTCTTTTTTTGTCTATTAGTATTTTTTTTAGATTGGATATGTTTTCCAATAATTTTAATAATTAAATAATAAATTTAATTAATAAAAAAATAATTTTGTAATTTTTTATTTGTAGGCTAATAATCAAACATATTTTTCAATTTCAATATGGTAAATTAATTTTTATAATATTTTTATCGAAAATACATTGAATAAATTAATTCGATAACAAATGTTTTATAATATTTTTGTTAGAATACACCGTATGAAACATAATTAAAATGCCAAAAGTTAAAAAGGAATATAAAGAATTGATTAATTTATTTGAAACGTTTTTAACAAAAAATTAAAAACAAAACTATTTATAAAGAAAAATTATACCATGATTCTTATTTTTTTACTCTCTTCATTTACTCTTTGACGTGGATTTAGTGTGAGTCATTGATTATTTTAAAGGAAAAAATAGTGATACATTAATCAATAACTTATATTAAACTATGTTTAAAAGTAAAAGATTGAGAGTCAAAAGATGATAATCATATTATCATTATCCATTTACAAATTACTAGAGATTTAAATATTGCGAATCATCAATGAAAGAAAAACTCGTAATAGACACTAACAATTTAGAAAATAAGAACAAAATGTTTAAAAAATAATAATAAAGAAAATAAACTATTATAAATACAAATTGAACAAATTGGTTATAAAGAATGTGTATCTGTAAGGCCCCTTTTTATTTTTCTGCCCTAAACTAAAAGGGTTGCCCTTGTAAGTGGGCCTAAGGGTTGGCCCAGCATATAAGATCCTACTATGTTGCCCTAATCCCACACTCACTTTCACTCTTTTAGAATCGTAGCCGTCACCTTCCTTAGTGCGCCAAAAGTACGTTCTGCTAGGGTTAGGTTCTTGCCGTTGTCGAGCTAGTTCGAAGTTGTCTCCTACTCCAGGTAAGTAATTGGCTAGCCCATGCTCGTCTCTATTGTTCATTTCGTTCCTTTCACAGCTAGGGTTCCAAGTGACTCATACCGTGCTTCTGTCTCGCTATCTTTCCAGGTCTTCCGTTCGTTCCTTGAACTGTTGTGCTCGAGCGTTCGATAGCGAGAGAGTGTCGGATCGTTTTGCTAGCTTATTCCAGGTAAGGGAAGCTAGAATCTTTCTTGTGTGATGTGTTTAGCTTGTATTGTCGTGGTTTGAGAATTCTTTGAGATTGTGCATTGCTATGAATGTCTGGATTTGACTGGAACCTCTGTTGGGTGCGTGAATGCGCGTTGCAGGTGCGAACAGTGGCAGACACTGATAGACTCGCCCAGGCGAGCTTGACTCGCCCAGGCGAGATGTGCAGAGGCTCGCCCAGAGCTTTCTGAGCGAGTGGTCGCTTAGGCGACCAGGGTGTGTTTTGAGCGAGCACACAACTCGCCCAGGCGAGAGAGGGATCTCGCTTAAGCGAGACCCGCGTTGCTTTCTTGTTCCTGTTGAGCCCTCGCCTAGGCGGAAGGGGACTCGTCTGGGAGAGACTGTCTCGCCTGAGCGAGACCCCTCAACCTGAGCGAGGTGCTGGGCGAGGCAGTGCTGTGATTGAATATTTGTTTGTTCTTGAATGGTCTGTTTTGGTTGGGTATGAATGCATGATGAGTGATATGTATATAATGGAGTATGAGGTATACGTAGTATGATTCCTGGATTACAAATGATGGGTTTGGCATGAAAGTTGGCATGATCTCTACATGACTTGTATATGATGAGTTGGTTACATATGTGTGTGTGTGGGGTCACAAACTTGGTATGAGCAATAATGAATCTTGGTGGTTGGTAAAGCTTTGGTATGGTTGGCATGAGGAGAAACACCTTACTCATGATCGAGAATAATGAGTTGGTAATGATTCAACATATGAGAAATGGAGTTTTGTTGTGGGTTTTGGGTTGAAACCTTATGTGCAATGTATGTACAAATCCCTGGTTGTATATGTATGCTGGTCCGTGTCAGTGTATAATTCCTTGGGGTCTCTAGGTGAGACTTTCACCCTGTTAGTGGGTGTCCATGGTGGTGTCCCATCTGTATAACTAGGTAAGGATTCAAGGTAAGGACTGCATCCTGACACTCTAAGGGGCCAGTTAGTCTCACTTAGAGCGGACTGACCCCTGTGGTGAGAGTAGCAGGAGGCCTAAAATTCATCAAGGGCTAACCTTGTGGTGAGGGAGATTTGATTCATCGTAACACTTGTAACACATAACTCGGGGGTGAGCCGCTCAGGGTCGAGCAGAGGTATCCACCACAAGTGCAAGCATCCGCTGAATCCGACTAAGTTATACGTATCCAGATGAGTCGAGTCGAGTCGTAGTGTATTGAGTGAAGAGTCATAGCATGTTTGGTTGTTACATGGATACGAGATGATGAACATATATATTGGACTGTATGATGCATAAGTTGTTGGCTCTAGCTTACCCTGTTTGTTGTATGGTTGTCTTGTATGTGGTTTTTCTTTCTTGCGATGATCATCGACTTGGTTGATGGGAGCAGATGGGCGAGATTCTCGTGGTCAGCAAGGGAATGGTGATTCAGCAGCTTAGCCATCTGGGCTGGAGTCATTTTATTCATGATTTCTTTAGGGCTACGGCCCCTGTATCGTCTTATGATTTCTTACTCTATACCCTTTGTTAGAATTGTATCTGATTTATGTTGGCCTCGTGGCGTGCCAGGTTGTAGGGATTGCGTTAAGGACCCCAAAACTACGCTGCTATACTTTATCGCGTGACGTTTCCTTTAATTTCGTTTAATAATTAAATGGAACGTTACAGTGTCATTCTTTCTATCAATTCTTATTACTTTAGTCTGAGCTAGTTTTTTTTTTTGTTTCGCAAAAGAAAAAATATATGATATCGGTTAAAAGAATGAGTAATTTAGATGGATACTTACTTTAAATGAAATTTTATTGTCGGTTTCAACTCCTTAAAAACAAAATAAAAACTCAATTAAACTTCGTGTGGAAGTCTACGAATAAATTCTTTTAACGCATAGATTATGCAGACAGATATTAAAAAAAAAGAAAAAAAACTCGCATTAGAAATTTATCAAATAAATAAATAAACTCACATCCACGTAAATTGCGAATTTTGCGGGACGGTGAGTATCTAGCTTTACTAACATTCACTTCCAATAATAATAATTTGTATCTTTCTAACTTAAAATCGATCCTCAACACTTTATTTATATATATATATATATATATATATATATATATATATATATATATATATATATATATATATATATATATATATATATGTGTGTGTATGTGTGTTTGTTTTTTAATAGTGGCAAAAGTCTGAAGATATTGAGTGCAAAAAAACAATGGAGGTCTTTTTGCTTTTACAAGCCATTATGGGTGCAGTGGAAAATACAGGGTGAAGAAAGAAATAGCCTTAATTAATTATTGGGAGTATTTCTTCCTGCACCTCCTTTTTTTTCTTACACCTCCATAAAATATTTTATCCCCGTATTATCTCTAAATAAAATATATTAAAAATTAAATTTTTTTTATCTCTCTTCACACTTGGCCTTAGTGGTATTAGTAGTATCGAAGGAGAAAGAGGGAAATGAAGAAGAATGTGTATTGTTGGTTAAAAACCCTCATTTGAAAACCATGTAAATGCAAATACTTCACTCTGAATCAGAATCCGGTAATGCATATTGAATTAACCAATTCGAAAATTTAGTTTTTATTGAACAATCTAATATGTATTATCAAATATGAGAATACATATAAATTATGAAAATGAGATTAGTGATAGGTGAAAAAGATGTTGGAGATGGTGGCGAGAAAATCAAGAGAGATGTCCTTAATATATTTTATTCATATGTAAGATGGAATAAACCATTTTAGGAAATAATAATTTAACAAAGTATTTCTTAATAACTTTTTGACAAACTACCTTTTTAAATGAAAAATATTAATTTATTACTTTATTTTAATTAAAAAAATAAAAAATAATCTATTTATAAAAATTTATAAAAAACGATTTGTCAAAACATAATTTTCTAACATTTGATGATTGTATAGGAAGAGAAAAGGGTGGTGGTGCAGAAAGAAATGCTCATTCTTGGGTAGCGCGACAAGTGTTGATTTTCAACCACGAGAATTGAAAACATGTTAACGTCACATTTCTTATTTTCAATTACTAATTAGTTATTAATGTTTATTAATGTTTGTATGTTTATTAATTAATCTATTTAAAATGTAATTGTAAAAATAAATTTATTTTTAAAATTTTGTTTCTTTCAGATTTTATATATTAAGATTTTGATATATTTTTTCTAGAAAAGTTATATTAATTTGGTCTCACTCATTAATGTGTAATTAAGATACATTTATTTTTTTAAAGTTAATTTTTTTTTTAATTTAAAATTTTAGAAAAAAGGCTCACTTGTTTTTTCGTTATCTAATGATAAATGTTAATTTTGATATTTCTAATATCATTTTTTTTTATTAATAATTAACTATTAATCTAATAGCCAAATAACTTTTAAGTTCCTAATTAGTTGGCTTTCGAACTTATGCATCTCTATCTCATTAGTTAGTCATGACCTAGTTATTAATGAAAAAAATAATATATTTTTTGTATTTACTCTATTACTAATTTTGAAATTTTTATGTTCCCTATAGTTAGTCCAAATATAAACACTTTTTCATTAGTTTGATTTCAACTTGTTCTAACAAAATATATGACTCTCTTTCATGTGATATACTTTTAAATATTTTCAATGATTATAAAAATGTAATGATTATTAAGATATGTCATTTTTTTTCCTTGACTAGTAATCTACAGACCATCCAAACACATACAAAATGTAAATAAATAACAATAGAGCATATAAATTACTCTATTTTATCCACAACTTCATTGAATAATACTTTTACTTTATTTTAATAGTTTTATATGTCTATATATTTCTTTTCTTTGTATTATAACATAATGATATTTAAAATAATAAAAAAACAAAAACAAAACATTGACTTTAAATAAATAACGAGGTCAAAATATCAAAAAAATATAAATGAGTACAAATGACTAGTATAAAATTAAAGATTAATTAAATTAAATAAAAACATAAAATTTATGTGTAACTGAATATAGAATAAATGAAATAAATAAAATCAATACTTAAATGAAGATCAATTAAATAAAATAAACAAACAAAAGGTGTACATAACTAGAAATGAAAATATAAGAAAAAGGATCAATGTGTATAAGTGAAAGCAAATTAAATTAAATAAATAAATAAAACTATTTTATTATAGGAGATAAATTAAATGAATCAAATAAACAACATCAAGATATAAATGAAGGTAAATTAAATGAAATAAATAAATAGATAAATAGATAACTAAAGATAAATTAAATTAAATAAACAAAATACTATAATACAAAATTAAAACAAAAATTAATAATAAAACATTGATAAGTTTATTAAGATTAACTTAATTTCACTCTTTTACCTTAGTAATAAAAATGATACACTATAAATATTTTCAATTTCGTAACCAAAATTATCTTTCACTTTCTCTTTCTTTATTTTGTCTTTCTCTTATATCTTACCTTTCTTTTATTTTTTTTCACGTCTTTTCTTTCTATTCACTTATTTACAAGCCAATTTGTAAAAATTATAATTACATGCATTAAATGTAATTTTATCGGTTCTTATCTCCTTATTCTTTTTGTTTCATTTTTCTTAATCTTTCTTTATATCCTTTAAAAGACTCGTTTAAAAATAATTTATATATATATATATATATATATATATATATATATATATATATATATATATATATAATTAAAATTTCTTAGCTGGTTAATATAAATTTTCATTTAATATTTATTTATTTAGTATTTTCTTTATTATTTTTTATTTCAATTGGTCACAATATCTCATAAAAATTAATTTATTTATTTTTCAATGTTAAAACTTTATCCATATAGAATACAAAACATTTTTAGTTATGAATTTAATCAACGAAAGTCAAATGTAATATTTTATAACTCTTACTTTTTAACATACGGATAAAGTAAATAATATGATTATTTAAAAATATGGATGGTATGGTACATCTCCTATCTAGTTGGTTATTCAGCTAGCAACACAAAAACTTTTGGGTATGTGTCTAGTTGGCTATTTGAGTGGTAGTGCGATGATTTTTACATCTTCTATTAAGACGCGATAGTTTATACATCATTTATCAAGTTGGTTATTGATTAATAAGTTGTGACTAGGGATGGTAATGGGGCGGGATCCCATACCTATTTCTGTAAAAAAAATTTATCTCATCTCCATACCCAAACCCAACGGTTATTAAATTTTTGATTCATCCTCATTCCCATCAGGTAACGGGTATAATCTCGTATCCATATCCATACTCATTTTCTTACTATTTTAATATTAATTTTAATTAATTTTTATAAAATAATAAAAAAATTATGATAAAGGAAACATAATATTATCAAATATTCAATATTAGAATGATAATTGTTTCTTTGATATCAAATACTTTAAAATAAATTATAATTTTTTACATTTTATATTATAATACCAAATAAAATTTCATGAGAACTAAAATAATTATTAAATTTGCAAACATTAATGAAACATAATTGATAAAATTTTAAAATATTTTTTAAAAAATATAAAAGAAAAACAAATATTCAAATTAAAATATATTTTAAATGTTTGTTTACTTCAATCTTTTAAATTCTAATAAATCTT
>Ga0214544_1012767_pt1 | contig 10686 bp, 4 predicted proteins | sample CNSS3metaG_FD_160074 | JGI IMG/M metagenome (GOLD analysis project Ga0214544, IMG submission 160074) | Root nodule microbial communities from cowpea collected in UCLA plant growth center, Los Angeles, California, USA - CNSS3 | ecosystem: Host-associated > Plants > Roots > Nodule | place: USA...
TGTTCAATTTCAAGAATCCTTAATTTCTGGAGCGTCAAAGAAGAATGAGTTTGAATGCTCGAAAGAAAATCACTCTCTTCTTCTATTACGTGTCTCAATGAATTGCATTCATTAATTTTTAGAACCTGTAACAGTTCTAGAGTTTGGACAACAGATCGCGTGAAGAGAGAAGTTAGCATTGGGCATTCTGATATCATAAGGACCTTCAGATTGCATAGCTTTGAGCTCATAGGAAAGGATACGCTGATCAATTTTTCACAGTGTTCTATGCTGAGCTCTTGAAAATTTTTCAGAGAACATCGCGAAGAGGGATCACAAAACACCTCTCGAAGGTTATTTAAGCGTACCAAAGTTAAGTAAATAAGGGTGGAGAACACAACTTTAGTTTGAAGCAAACCCGAACTAGTGCTATCAATCAAACATTCTATCTCTTCACAATCTCCGAGTTTCAGGGCAATCAACTGATTCATGCCATGTGGATCCATGGATGGGATTATATTTTTATAATCTCTCTCAAGGTTTCTCAAATAAAGGTACTCTGCCCTTATAAAGAGATCCTTGATTGGTGATGTTATAAAACTTTGAGCGGCAACATCAAACCCATCTATTAATAAACTTCTAGATTGTGCATATTTTTTCATAATCATAAGATCACCAAGACAATAGTGATGCTTATGAGAAAAAAAATAACCGCTCATTATAACATACCTTTGTAATCCGGAGAAAGAGATATCATTTGGAAAGGCCTTTTCATATTCGATCAAACACAGATACAATTCCTCCAGCTGCAAACATTTCTTAACAACTTCATAAGCTTCAACATTTTTATTTTTCTTAATCACACATTTGTACAAATCCAAAAGCTTCAACTTCTTTAATTCTACGATCCCAACAGGCAAATCATCAAAATAAGAGTCACGCAAGTCAAGAATCTCAAGTGCTTGCAGTTGTTCCACAAAAGATATGTCACCTAAATCATGACCCCTCAAGCATAGTGTTCGAACGTTTTTTAATGACTTTAATGACACTTGCAAAGGAAAAACACTTCCATACCACCAATCTAACTTTAAGATTGCTAAAGTTTTAAGTTTTTCAAGGCTTTGAAGACACCCATCTGATAATTCTACGCCCACTAGTTCAGAAGAAAGCAGGAGAATTTCAAGTGTTGGACAATTTATTTTAAAATTGAGAACATCATAACTTTCCAAATCCCATACGGCTATTGCTTTCGTATCTTTCATGACTTCGTCATCTGCCAACTCCTTTGGATCCACTTTAGCATGTGTGAAAATTGCTTTACCACTTTTACGAGCAATCCACAAGGCTACATCACGAACCAAATCATGCATTTTTACCCTTTGTTTTTCTTTTACATGCATTAACAAAAAGCAATTCTTCAGCATGTCAATAGCTTCATCCATCTCTCTCCTTGCATTCTCCATCGTTCCAAATCTCCCAATTGTATCAAATCCCCTTCCAAATCGAAATAAATCTTCCAAATCTATTTCACAATCCTCTGGAAACATAGAACACAACAATAATAAGGATTGTGCCAATGGGTTTGTCAAATTATTGTAACTTAATTCAAGACAAACATAAGGACTTGTAAAGCCTTTTGGAACATCTAGTGGCTTAGAATTTTCAAGCCTTGACAATGCTAACTCAAAATTAGCAATAGTTTTATCCTTTAGCGTGCTTCCCACGGTCACAATTGCAATGGGTAATCCCTTACATTCATTAACAATTTTTCTTGCCACACCTTTCAAAGCTTCAAAGGAGCCATTAGTTATGTTTGAATAATGTGTGAACAAGGTCCAAGCTTCCTCGTCACTCAAGAGATCAAGTTCAATTGTACGCTGGCATTGCATATAAGTGCATACTTCTTTACTCCGAGTTGTTATGAATACGCAACAACCCTTTCCACTTTCATCAAGTGGAATACCTAAAGCTTGGAAGTTTAGTTTTTCCCATACATCATCCAAGATTACAAGAGTTTTACCTTTTCTTAATCTCTCTGATAGTCTCTGTGCTCTACCTATATCAGATTCTTCCATTAACTTGAAGCCCAATTGATCAATAATCTGATCTTGGATACTTCTGATATTTAGAGGTTGAGACACTGTTGCCATGACAACCTTCTCAAAGAGTTTCATCTCTTCAGCTTTTTTACCCACTTCGGTTGCCAAAGTAGTTTTCCCAGCGCCTCCTAATCCAACTAATCCAATCATCGAAACACTTTTATTCTTTAATGCTTCTATAAGCTTCTTGTAAGATTCTTCTGTAGAGTTGAACATAAAGAAATCATCAGAAGAATAGTACTTCATGCCTGGAAGTTCAGTAATCTTCGAAAATGGTTCAAACTTGCTATTACAAACGAGTTGAATCATTTCAGTTGTTTTTGTTTCTATTTCTTTTACAAGAGAATATTTACATTGCCTTCTGAAATAGCTCTTGCTCACACTCGATATTCTTTCTTCCAGCATTTTCACTTCTTCTAAGACTTTCTCAACATCTTTCACCCACTTCTCAACACTTGGTTCAACTTTTTCAGTCTTATTGATGGCTTCTTTAATTCGCTCCTTCACACTATCTCGAGTCAATTCCAATTGTTCTTTGGCAATTGGAAGTTTCAAAGCAAACTTGTTTAAACAACATAAGAATTGAGCATGATGTAAAATTGGAAACACTGCATATTCCGCGATCTTTGTTGCGATGGAAAGAAAAAAGTCCTCCATTTGAATTGACACGGTTCCTAAACATGAATTAGATAATCACTCTGAATTAACCAAATTAACCAAATAATATTATGTCATGTAATGTAGTAAGAGATTATACAATTAAACTTGCAAATTGAATATCTTAATTTTATTTAACAAAGACTAGTATTAGCGATGTGAACATAAATCTGTTTGTCTTTTATATATATATATATATATATATATATATATATATATATATATATATATATATATATATATATATATATATAATTTGTACATGTAATTAGTATTTATGACAAAATATAAATTAATAAGCATATGTCTTAATATGTAAAGACTTGCACAAACATGCTAAAAAATCAATAAAAAACTATGTACATTTTGACCTTTCAAATAAAGTAAGTAGAACATATATAAAAATACGTATATAATGACGTATTTATTATTTTAATATTTCATTACCGTAATTGCTTGTCTTCATTTTTCAAAAGAAACTAGTATACTGACACGTAAGTACGCACATGGTGCATTTATTTTATTTTGTATATTAAAATAATAAAATAGTAAAAATATTATGTAATGAAATATTATGAAAATTAAGTTATATTGTTGTAAATGTTGTTATTAAAGTAATGAAATAGTAAATCTAAGTGATGTAATAATAATTTCAGTTTTAAATATAATAAATAGAATTGATATCACAATATAATACAGTTAATTGATTTTACAAAATAATTATAATAGCCTATGATCCGTGCGAACATTTTTTTTATTTATTTTAAATTTTTTTAGAATAATAATATAATTGTTATCATATTTATTTAACCATTAAAAATAATAATAATATTATTAATATAAATTATAAATTATAAAAATTTTAAAAGATTAAAACTCTATTTAGTAAAAGTATTTAGTATATCAACTTTTCCTATAATTAAAGAAAAGCACACTTATAATAATAACACCATTATGAATAGTAATAATAACAATAAAAATAATAATGATACCAATAATAATAATATTTATGCTATAAATATTAATATTAATGCTAACACTAAGGTTAATGTCAACTATAATAATCCATAATTATATATAAAGATATACATTAACAACAAAATAAATAAAAATGACAAGTAATTGAAACACAATTCCGTAATAAATTAATTTAAGATGTGTGTCTAACTATAATAATAATAATAATAATAATAAAAATAATAATAATAATAATAACAATAATAATAATAATAATAATAACATTATAATAATATCTAGTAGTGATAAAAATAATAATAATACAATAAATACATAAATAAAGAGATATATATTTGTTGTGTCCTCTTTTGTTTATATAATTTTATCCTCTTAATTATTATTTGTTAAATTAAAATAATTATTCATAATAAAAATTATTTGTCCATTTTATCATTTTAATAATTTTAGTAACTATTTTTTTAATTCAAATAATTACACAAATATAAAAATAAAATGAACAACAAAACAAATAAAAAGTAAGTAATTGAGATATTAGAATTCTCACCTTTGAAATGTATTGAGAGAAATATTTTTTTATATATCGATTTTATGATATTCTTTCATGTGATATGAAAAGGATTTAACTTGAAATTAAATATAACATAATGTTGATGCTAGTAATTAAAGTAAAGTAATTTAAATTTTAAACTTAAATTTTTCTCCCTAATAAATCATGAATTTTTATTTGCCTCAAAAACATATATTATATTTTCAACAGTAATGATTTAGATAATATTTTTGAGGAAAAAAATTAAATGAAAACTTTTAGAGTCAAAAAGGTTCTAGAAGGTTTTAATTAAAGACAAAATATTTTTCTGGTAATGTATTATAGGATAAAAATAATTTTAAACATAAATTTAAATATGAAAAATATGAAATAATTAATACAATTTAAAACTAAATAAAAAAGGTATATGTTATACACAGGTTAGTGGGGTGATTTTAAATATAATCTTAAAACTTTAAGTTATGTTTAAGAATATAAATTAAAATTTTAATTATTCATTCATTTCTAAAACTCCATTTTCTAGTAAGGATTTTGGTTGATTAGATGAGTTTTTTTAAGTGTCGGATAATTATGAGAGATCTCAATTTTATTGTTGATATTGAAATTATTGTTGTTTGGATTATAAATAAATGCCAATAAGGGTGACTTAAATAAAATTCTAAAATAATTTGGAAGTATCTCTCGTGATTTTTAAATTGCATGACTATTTGTTGAGGTTGGATTTTAATTTATTTAGGTGGAATGTGTTATTTTGTTGAACTTGAATGTTATTTTTTTAGCTTCAAACCTATGAAATCATCCCTTTGTATTTTTTTTAGTTCAAACCAATACAAAAGGATATTGTGTGTTTTCTCTTCATCATCACACTTTGGAATGACAAAACGGACATGTTAATTTTGAATAGTGCAACGAATTGACTAGTCAAAATCAAGTGAGGTTGGTCCAAGTTGATTAGGTAAAATGGGTTCAAAGGTGTAGCTCATCCCTTTCATTCGACAAAGTTCTTCCGAGGGGTAACATGGGACCCTCAATTAATTTTCTTTTCTTCCTTCATATATTATGGAGTCACAAGTTGGTGGGTTAGCATGTTCCCTCCCATTCTCTATAGCCTGATCGGTCGACGAACTTGATAGATTGTGTTACTTCAGACTGATGCATTCAAAAGTCTGATTTGGTCCAGCTCAATTAAGTTGGGTTGGTGGATCGGACTCTCGAGTTCAACCCACTTTGTCAACCCTATCCTCACTCTCAGTGTCTCAACAAATATCATTCTTATGAATAATTTCCCATACCCATTTGTAAATATTGACATCACTACTTTCTTCTCATTTTCTCCTCTTCCATTATTGTATGATACTAAACTTCCTTCCAATGCTTCACCTCCCCCTCCTCCTACCTTAATATCTATCAATGCTACCTCTCTTTCTAAACCTATGTATCAACACATATTTGACAGCCTTTCTCTTAACTTCAAGATTACCATAATTTTTTTTACATCAAAGGAATATGTTTTGTATGATCTTCACTCCAAGTCTATTTTTGTGACTAGAAATGTTATCTTCCATGAAAATATTTTTCCTTACTCATTCTCTTTCCCTTCTGATAACTCTATTGCTTCAATTGATGATTCTCATAATTGATATTAGCATGTATGATTTTCCAGCTTTACCTGTTTCACATGCCACTGACCTTACTACGGACCCTGTTACTAGTATTATTTCTGATAATGCTGAAGTTACTGATCTTGATCTTAGAACATCTCATAGAGTGAAAAACAGGCCTCGATACTTAGATCAATATTATTGTGGTGCTGCTTCCATTTCATGCTCTACTTTTTCCACACCTTATCCAATGCATTCTTTTGTTTCTTATGATAATTGTTCTTCTGACCATCCATACTGCTTTCTGGCATAATATTTCTGGCCAAGCTGAACCTTTCTCCTTTAAAGAAGCTGCTCAACATGACTGCTCGCAACAGGCTATGGATGCTGAGTTACATGCTCTTGACAAAAACCAGACTTGGACTTTAGTTCCTCCTCCTTCTGACATCAAGCCTATTGGTTATCGTTCGGTTTACAAACTCAAACATAAACCAGATGGCACAGTCGATAGGTTTAAAGCAAGATTGGTGGCTAAGGGTTTTACTCAAACCGAGGGGATTGATTATTTCGAAACTTTCTCTCATGTTGTTAAACTTACTACTGTCCGCATCCTTTTAGCCTTGGCCTCTGCTAGTGATTGGTTTATTCATCAATTGGATGTTGACAATGCTTTCCTCCATCGAGACTTACATGAAGATATCTATATGAAGCCTCCACCTGGTCTTTCACTTCCCCAGCCAAATCTTGTTTGTAAGCTTAACAAGTCTCTATATGGTTTGAAACAAGCCAGTCGTAATTGGAATAAAAAATTAACTTCAGAGCTACTTCTTCTTGGTTACACACAAAGCTCTACTGATCACTCTCTCTTTGTGAAGAAATCTGCCTCTGATATTACTGCTTTATTGGTTTATGTCGATGATGTGGTTCTCACTGGCAATAGCATTGCTGAAATAATGATGTAAAAGCTCATCTTCATTCAAGATTTCATATTAAAGATCTTGGCCCTATCAAGTATTTTTTGGGTCTTTAAGTTTCTCGTTCTCTTGATGAATTAGTTTTGAATCAAAGAAAATACTGTTTGGACCTCATTTCAGAGACAGAGATGCTTGGATGTAAACCTGCACCAACACCATCTGATCCTTCTATCAAACTTCATGCCGACGAGGGAGCTCTTCTACCAGATCCTTCTTCCTTTCGGCATTTGATTGGACGATTACTTTACTTGACTAATACCAGGCCTGATATTAGTTTTATTGTCCAACAACTCAGCTAGTTTGTTTCTTCTCCGCGTGAACCTCATATGTAGCAGGCTTTACGGATCATTCGGTTCTTGAAAAATGCTCCTAGATATGGCCTTTTGTATAAATCCAACACCTCTTTTAAAATTCGGGCGTTTTCTGATTCTGATTGGGCAACATGTGCCACTACCCGACGCTCTGTTTCTGGATATTGTGTTTTCTTAGGCACCTCTTTGGTTGCTTAGAAGTCTAAGAAACAAACCACTGTTTCACGGTCTTCTTCTGAGGCTGAGTATCGCGCCTTGGCATCCCTGGCATGTGAACTACAATGGATTCAATACCTTTTTCAAGATTTGCATTTTTCTGTTCCCACTCCCTACAGTGTCTTTTGTGACAACAATTCTGCTATTCACATTGCCAAGAATCCCACTTTTCATGAGAGAACCAAGCACATAGAACTTGATTGCCACATTATTTGACAAAAGATTGTTGATGGTCTTATTCACTTTCTCCATGTTCCTTCTAGAAGTCAACTTACTGATATGTTTACTAAGTCCTTACATCCTTCTACTTTCCGGGTTGCTACTTCCAAGTTGGGCCTTTACAATCTTCATGCCCACCTTGAGAAGGGGTGATAAAGAAATTATATATGTCCTACTTTTATTTATATTGATAGAAATATCATATATTTGATTCTCTTTTATTATCAAATATTCTTTTTTATTTTTTTTTTACTTTTCCCTCTATATGATGGGACATTGTACTCTATATATTGAATAAAGGTTCTAATAAATGAGTGAGCAAGCAAACTCTCTTGAATTGGTTTTTACCCAAACTTTTCTTGCGCGTTTTTTGTACGCATCCTTTCTTCTTTCTCTCATGACTTATACATTTCTAACATCTATTCAAATGAATTACATTTACAATCTTACAACGTTACCACTTCACAAAACTACCATGTCACTAGGTATATAAAGTTATACACATTTAATGGATCCATCGAGTTCCACAAAGCTGGTTTTGTTTTAAATGGTTATACGTAAAAGGAATGGGTAGGATTTTCTCGATACTTTATCACCTAAGTTCAGCATGGTTCAATTGTTACTTTGCATTAATTGTGGTTAAACTCACCTAAAACTAAAATGAATTTGTAGACTTTCCAAAACACTCTTGTATTTGGTGGGTTACTTAGACTATATACATTCATTCTATAGTATAAACATATTAAGTGAGAAGATAATATCTAATTTTATATTTTATAAAACTTGAAGTTAAATATTTTGAAATGTTCTGACAATAAAAAGTGCTAATTTTTAGTTTTTCCTTGTACTTAATCTCTTTCACAGTATTGTAAACTAATAAAAAGTCCAAAATAGATTTTTATTCGTAATTAAATTGTTTCAAATGCAAACTGAAATATTTTCTAAAAATTAATTTAAATAAAAAATAATTAAGTAATATTTTTAACACTCTCTACTTTCACCACCAGTCCAACAACACCGGCCACCACCTACGTCATCCATTCCCATTGTTAGCACCTACTGCAAGTGTATATAACACTTTTATCTTATCCCCTCTCCCAATGGGTATTGAATATGGGTATACACTCATAGACATGTTTATATTCATTTTCGTACCATTTCAATATTAATTAATTAATTTTTATTAAAAAGTAAAAAATTACAGTAAATAAAATATGATATTATCATATATTCAATATCAAATAAATGTATTTTTATTTTTTCCATATAATTTATTTAAAAAGAAATTATAATTATATACATTTTAAATTAAAATAAAAAATAAGATCTTTTTAGAACCAAAATATTTATTAAATTTGTAAATATTAATGAAACAAAATTGATAAAATTAAAAATGAAACATATCTTTTGAAAACTATAAAAAAACCAAAATTTAAAAATATTTTAAATGCCTCTTTAATTCCTTATCTCTAAATTCTAGTTAAATCTTTATTTGTACCGTAATAAAAATTTATAATACACTAACGAAATCATAAAAAAAAAATATTAAACCAATCAAAGTTGAAACTTAGCACAAATTTTTTATCTTCTGAACTTCAATATTTTATTAGATGATAATAAACAACAACAAGGACATTAATTTATTATATTATAATAAATAAAATATTTTTATACAATTACAGTGATAAAAATATACTTATGAAATCAGTTAGAAAATAAAAATAATTATATAAAAATTTATCTGAACAATTTTTACATGATAAGAGTAAATAAAAGATAAAAATATTAAAAAATGAGTAAAAATGATTGAATGTTCATCTTAAAAAACAATTTGATACATCATTCAATAAAATTGTACAAAAAAAAAAATGTATAATTAAGAGTAAGAAAAGTATATTCAAAATCTAAGAAAAACTTTTCACATCTCAAAGTAGTCGAAGTATTATAAGAGTAATCAAAATTGTTTTAAAAAAAATAAAAGTTTTTCAAATGAAACAAATATTAAGGATTACATAGAATAAAAAAGATTAGTTTTTTATATTATCTACTGAACAAAAGGTTTACATGATTAAACATTTGAAATTATTGAACGAAAGGTTTACATTATTGAACATTTGAAATTATTGAAAGTCAAATATTTTTATGTTAAAAAAAATATTTACAAAAGAGAAGTAGAAATATTCAAATTCGATGTTCATGAATGTTTGAAAACTATAAAAAAAAAATCAAAGTTTAAAAATATTTTAAATGTGTTTTAATTTCTTTTCTCTAAATTCTAGTCAAATCCTCCGTAATAAAAATTTATAATACACTAACGAAATCATAAAAAAAAACAAATATTAAACCAATCAAAGTTGGAACTTAACACAAATTTTTTGTCTTCTGAACTTCGATATTTGTTAGATGATAATAAACAACATCCATGACAAGGACATTAATTTATTATTTTATAATAAATAAAATATTTTTATATAATTGTAGTGATAAAAGTAAATTTATGAAATCAGTTAGAAAATAAAAAATAATTATATAATCAAAACAATTTTTTACATGATAAAAGTAAGTAAAAGATAAAAATATTAAAAAATGAGTAAAAATGATTGAATGACCATTTTAAAAACAATTTGATACATCATTCAATAAAATCGCACAAACAAAAACAAATGTATAATTAAGAACATAAAAATTATCTTCAAAACCTAAGAAAAACTTTTCATATCTCAAAGTAGTCTAAGAGTTATAAGAGTAATCAAAATTATTTTAAAAAAATAAAAGTTTTTCAAATAAAATAAAAATTAAGGATCACATAGAATAAAAATTAGATTTTTATATTATCTACTGAACAAAAGGTTGACATGATTGAACATTTGAAATTATTGACGAAAGGTTTGCATAGCAGATAAAAATATAAAAATAAAAATAAAAATATTCAAATATGATATTATTTTATTAACGATAACTAATAATACACTATTTGAAGAAGTTATCTTTTCGTGAATGAATTTTATGAATATTAAACAAACGAAACAATTATATATATATATATATATATATATATATATATATATATATATATATATATATATATATTTAAAAAAATATTAT
>Ga0214544_1012769_pt1 | contig 10684 bp, 5 predicted proteins | sample CNSS3metaG_FD_160074 | JGI IMG/M metagenome (GOLD analysis project Ga0214544, IMG submission 160074) | Root nodule microbial communities from cowpea collected in UCLA plant growth center, Los Angeles, California, USA - CNSS3 | ecosystem: Host-associated > Plants > Roots > Nodule | place: USA...
ATATATATATATATATATATAAGAAATGTGAATGGTTTGTTTTTACTTGTTTTGGGTGCTGAAAAACCAGTATTGCACAAGTACTGGTGTAGCGCCTGGCGGTGGTGTTTGACCGCCAAGCGATGGCTACAAAACCAGTAGAGAATTAAAGCATGTTGCGCCTGGCGATAAAGGTTGTCACGCCAGGCGATACTTGTGGAAACAGTAACATTAGAGGCACTTGGCGCCTGTCGGCACGTGTCCCCCGCCAAGCAGTCTGGAAGCCTTTTGCGCCTGGCGACTCGTGTGCAGCGCCAGGCGATTTTTTGATGAAGTAGACTTTGTGTTTTGCTTGCTTTGGATGTGTGTGGTCTACGAGGCTTTGGGCGATATCTCAAGGGTCAGATGTTGGAGTATTCCTGGAGTTATGGCTTAGGATAGAGGGTAACACGAGCATTCTTTGAGTTGTGGCTCGGAATAGTAAGTGTTCCCGCATGCGTTCTACAAGTGGTGGCTTGTAGGTTGGACAATAACGAAAGCTTGAGATTATCAACCAAAGAAGTAGAACATGGATTACATGGTGGTGGCCGTGTGATATGAGATCAAAGGATGAGGATCCTTGGATTGTGTGTGTTTTTTTATATAAATTGATGCATATGTTTTATTCTGTTAGCTCACCCTATCTGCTTGTGTTTGGCGATGATTGTGTACGCGGTACGTGGGAGTAGTCGATGTTGCAGGTGGATCTGGTGAGGCATAGAGCCGGAGCGGGGCTAGTTGGGAGAGGACTTTCTCAGAGTTTTATATTTTATGAGTTTTAAAGAATTTGTAATATTTCATATTACTACCTGTAGACATTATAATTGAGTTTTAAATTTTATGAATTTGAGTTAACTTCGGATGTAATAAAAGTTTTATATTTCCCATGTTTTGGAAAATTGAGCTTAATAAATGAGCATTTAATATTATTATCTTATTTTATTAAGTAAATTCGTAATATTCGGATGGGATGTTACAACAAATGCTTCAGTTAAATGTGTAATTTTCCCTCTGACATACTTCTCTATAAAGTTTATCAAAGTACTTTTCCTTGCACTTTGTGCCCCAATAGCCCACACATTACCTCTAGGTTAAGCCAAATTAACTACATTATCCACAAGATTCTTCAATCCCCAATCCCTTAGTGCACTAACCATGTGCAAACTAGTGATCTTATTAATCCCACCATCTCTTTCTTTTTGCCTAATCCAATGCTCCAACCTTGTTGGTGAATATGAGTTAGGCAACCAGTCTATCTTTGCCAACACAAGCACAATTCTAGGCACATTTCTTGATTTACCATGCTTCCATGCAGCTGAATAGTCCTTGATTATCTTAGACACCAACTTTTCTATCTTCCTTAGAACCAACCCCTTAAAATCCACTACGTCCAAAACCATCAGCACCACAAACTGGGTCCCACTTGTTGATGCCAACTTCCTACCCACAATATGATCAAACTCCTATTCAGATAGCAAGTTTTCCATTGTATGATGTTTCACCTTCCCATAATACCTTAGCGAATGACAACATGCATAGACCATAAACTTCTCTAATTTCTTACTCAAGCCTAGATTATCACCATAAAAAGCTTTATTGGTTCAGTAACAAACCCCATTTAACAGAGCTATAGAACTCAAGCTCTTGTGCAACGAGTTCTATAGTGTTATACAATCTACAATTAATGTCCTTCTTAGATGGTTTGATAAAAAAAATTAAGGTATTTCAAGTTTGAATCTTGCATATAAACCACACAACCAAAACGTGTAATTATAAGTTTCATTTTTATTATATATATATATATATATATATATGTTATCTGTTTGGGATACTGAATCTCATTATTTAGAGAAGTAGAAGAAGTTAGTAAAACTTTGGGATTGGAACCTATAGAATAAGAAGACCTAATAGTAGAACCACTACCCTACTATCCTTAAGCCTTAGGGTGGAAAATAACTACCTCTATCTCTATAAATAAACCTTTATACCATCATTAAATGGATATACACATTTGAATGTTTATTAACTAGGTTTACCCTTAGATTTAGCAGGAACATTTTTTAGCGTACCGTAAGACCCAGTGAAACACTTCCTAACGACGACACAATTACCTCAAATGCCTTCGCCCCCGACAACCCAAACATCGTCGCCTAGCTCATCCCTGACCCCACTTTCGACTCGACATTAATGGATGCTCTTAATATTAGGTCCAAGGAGATTTTATACTAAAAAATGGACACCTTCCTTGATTTCGATTACTCAAACTCAACAACAGCTCCGGAAACGACAGTGTCGCTCCATTTCAAACCAAACCTTCCCTCGATCTTCCCCACATGACACCTCCAATCATAAAGTTGCTTCGACATCTATTTTTGTTGCTCCAAGTTCTCCTTCAAATACCCATCCCAGTTTTACCAAAGCGTTTCGTCATCTTCACTTGATGTTGGAGTGGTATTGGAACTGTGTCAAACACGCCACCCATTGTTTTTTTTTTAAGTGAGAGGGAACATATTTCCTTCATAGAGAGAGTAAACGACAACATGAAAGTGAGTTGTGTTCGCCATGCAAAGTCGCGAGTTGTGTGGCTCGAAAGATACAATGTAAGACATTTACATGGTATAAATAATATAAAACTTAATAATTGTATTGTGGTGATAATTTCATAGGCATCATGCTAATGTATATATTTCCATTTTTTTATTTTTGGTAATGTATATATTTTTATTTTTTATTTTAAATTATTCATTTATTTGTGAAAACTTGTAGATAATTTTTAATTTGGAAGAGGTCCCATAAAATTTGTATATATTTTCATTTTTTATTTCAAATTATTCTTTTATTTGTGAAAACTGTAGATGATTTTTAATTTGGAAGAGGTTGTTAAAGTTTGAATATTTCCTTACTTTATTTTCCAATATAGTTAATTTAATTTAGATTAGAAAATTTACATTTATAAGAATTACACTAAAGTATTTTTTCCCATCAAAAGTTTGAAAAAGCAAGATGTTTACTTTCTATATTTTGGTTGTCATTTAGATATTTCGATTATTTTCATAAATAACTTTTTGAACATATATATTAATAGCTTGAACCTTTATTTTTTCTAATAAAATAATATAAATTATTTTTCTATCTAATTTTGATAATTATCATCATTATTGTTATGGTTGTTGGTTTTTTGTTTTACACATGGTTGTCTTATTAATTTGCATATATGCTAAAGGATCATTTAACAAAGTTTGGAATGCTCTTATAAATATTGTGCAATGGACTCGTGATACATGCTCAAAATAGTCTATATAGTGAATGTTACTTCTAATGATTGCCATAATACGTTGGTTATAATGGACAAAATTCGCCAGTCTTAATGCGTGGATACAATACTTTTTAGTAGTTAGAAACTATTGTACATGACAATGAATGTTATCATTTGAGGTGCTTATATTTTATTGTCAACAATATTTATTTGTAAACTTTATTCAATTTTTTTTACTTGTGACAAAAGACACAACAATCTTTTACCAAAGTGCTCAAATATATATCATTAAAACATTTCATTCTAAAAATCACCATGGTAACATAAAAAGTAATTTAAAAAGAAACATAATTACAAGTTAATCAATAATTACTAAAAATCCATAATAGACTAAATATATTTCCATCCTAAAAAATATCATAAACACATTAAATATTGCTAACATTAGATAACCCTCTTTACTCAAAGGAGATTCAACCACATTTGCATCACCAATTTGCTGAACTAATAAAATAAAATATTAAGGTGAAATAATCATCGACATAAGTGTGATTTGCAAGAATTTAAAAAATGTGAACCTGTTTCAACACACATTCCAACCAAACAAATGAATCATTGCAAATATAATCATTAACAAAGTGCTCCCATAACTCATAGTTCAACCTTCATTTCCAATAGAATCACCAACAAAGTTAAACTCGGTTTGAACAGATAATATGGTAGCCTTAATTATGACACAACATTGAAATTTTATATGAAAAGAAGTTACTAAAATGAAGAATGGAAGTAATGATAGAAATCATGGGACCAACATCCATGCTTATGAGAACAACTCTAAGGAAAATAACCATGTAAATGACAAAATTAAATTTGTCAACTTTGAGAAGATGAACGACTTCTTCGTAATGAATGAGTCCAAGCATGAAAAATATAATAATGACTGAGAGAGCATCAAGAGGGGTGTAACAAAATAATGGTGCCAAAAATTGCAATGTCAATTTTTGTCAATTGCAATCTTTACAATTTTTCACATTTGTCATTGCAATCTTACACCCTGCATTGTATATCACTACAATATTCAAATATGGTCTTGCAGAATATGAAGTTTAGAATAAATATGTAATACCTTTGAATACTTATATGCAAAACTAAAACAAATTGTTTTTCTATGACAAACACATTATTGTTATCAGTAATATACAGTAAAATGTTGAATTGCAATTTACAACATGTAACACATAACATGAAAGTGTTATTGATATGGTTAGTTTGTGAAAATGTGTGAATGAAAACTCATAACTAGTTAAGTAGCATGAAGTAAAGGATCCGAAAAAGTTCATAAGGCAAAAAATGATCATTTCTTTGTTCCCATCATGAGGTGTGTTATCAAAAACACAAAGCTTCTTCCTATTGTTATTCCTTCCTAAGAAAAGCAAATAAAGTGAATATGATGATTAGAAAAGATTTTAGTTTCTTACTACTAGTGATAACACCCATGTGATAATTCTAGCTTGCAAAATTGCTCATAAGTATTTACCATTAAAGTTCAAATAGTGGATGGACAATGGATTTAATCCCTTATCTAAATTCCCCACCTATATGTACATAATCAATTTCACATAAGAACAAACAAAACTAAAACTTGAGATATTTATACGATGCTTTTAGAAACTAAGAACAATTATTATTATTATATCTTACTTACGATTCCATGATTTTGGCCCTTGACAAGGTAGGTAAAAACATCATTAATCCTTTTAAAGATTGCATAAAAAATTTAAATCCATTAGAATAATCACTTCACATATATGGTCTTTTTGAAATAATAATATTGCTTCATTTTCTAAGTCTAACTTGACTTTATGATTACCTCTAGTTTAGTTTGCCATAATTATATTCATACGATATGCTTATGGTCCTATAAGTTTGAGTGACACACTAAATGCCCCGTCATGCCATTTCTTGTTTTTTATTCACACAAATAAATCATATAATAAAATGAGAACAACTATATAAAAGGCTACTCACCAAGTGCTTGGTAAATTGCAAGAAAGCAAGCAAGACCATGCCAAGAACTATGGTTCCCACCCATTCTGTTAAATATATGAAAAAGACAACCCCACCCACCCAATTATTTATCCCCAAGATATTGTTAAACATAGTAATTTTCTTTTTTAAAAAGCTATTTTTGATGAAACTAATGAAATAAACAAGTGAACATAAAAAAGAAACTAGAAGGGAAAAATTTATAAACTTATATTTCCTTTCTAAAGAATTAGTGCCCTTGGTGATTAATTTATTACTTCTTATGTATTATACTTCAATCATGTGTTGAAAATACACTAAATTTGAATTGGGATATCATTATCATTTTATAGGGAATTGTCCTCATGTAATAATTTGATTTCATAATGTAACTTTTTACTATTTTGGATGATCATAATAACCAAGGCTGTCAAATTCGAGAGTTTATGTAAACTTGTGAGAGCCCAATAAACTTGAATTGTAAACTCGAATCATAAACTCGTAAGAGTTTACTTCACATGGAAAAAAATATAAGTTATATAAATAATATCCTAATTCAAACAAGTCCATGAAACTATATAACTTAAAAGTATTTGAATTAAATAAGTTCATACAAATATTATAAAACATAAATTCAAATATCAAATGTCTACTCTTAACAAATAAGGGTGTACTTGGATTAGTATCCGCTGAATTTTATGCATTTCCAGACATAATGATCTAACTTTTCACTACAAATTTAACTAAAAAAAGATCACATGTGCAATCTATAAGGGGCTTAAATAAATATGCAAGTATTTAAAAAATCAAAAATAAAAAAATTAAAGTAGTTGTTAAATAAACAAAGAGCTAAAAAAAAAGGAAAGGATGCGTTACGAGGGACAACGACAAATGTGACTGATGAGCAAAGGCCATTGTTGTTGACATCTGAAGCTTGAATGGTGTGTTTCATGAAGATTTGGTGAATCTTTGTTGAACTTACTTGAAGTCATTGCTTTGGAATCATGGTACATTGATGAAGTTATGGAGATTTGATGTTGCTCATGTTGAACAAGCCTTAAACGCATGCCCTCCACATGGATCAATCATTAGGAAATAATGTTTGATGTTTGTAATTCAAATTGTAGACCTTGTACCATTAGTTTGATGTATTTTGTATTTATTGTGTTTTTTTTAATTTGTTGAAATATTTTTCAACAAGTTAAAATGTGTCTTTGAATCTGTTGAATGAATTTTCAACAGGTTAAAAGGTTAGTTGTAGTAGTTTTAAACTGTGACTTATTCAATCAGTTGATTTATCTTTTTAATCGACTGATTTCACTTAAGTTAAGTGAAATCAATCGATTAATTTGAAAATCAACCTGTTGAATTTCGTAACAATTTGACTATAAGTGTAGTGATTTTTGAAAGAGAGGTAGCAAGACCATTTTTTAGCGCAAAATTGTTATGGAAACCTTGGAATTCTCTCTCTTTCGTGATCATACAGATTGCAACTGGTGAACATCGATCTTGGATAAATTTTTGGACCATTTTGCTTGTGTTTGAAGCTTGGAGAAGGTGTTTGTGGTAGGCAAGGTTGTGCTACCACTGAGGTTTGATCTTTCTCAAGCTTTGTATGTGTGCTTGGTGGTTTTCCAGGTCTGGAAGAGGTGTCGTGCTGTGTAGTTGTGATTCTTGTGTGATTCAATAGTCTTTTGTGTGTGTTTTTGCTTATTTGAAAGTGTATGAGTGTAAACTTTGTAAATCTTTTGAAATAGTGCAAATTCAGGCTCGGGTTGCCTTGACAAACTGGATGTAGCTCAGGTTTGAGTGAACTAGTATAAAAATCTTGTGTATCAATCTTTTCTCTAACCCTTCTCTCTTGCATCATCATTCAAATTTTAAAGAATTTGGATTTAAACCATCCTTTTGAAATTCGTGAGTGTTTTGGTGGCATCTGCAACATTGAGCATATTTGTATAACTCATTGGAACCTATCTTGATTGATCTTTTGTAGTGTTCTTGTTTTAAATCACAAATATGCATTTTTATATTTTACCCAACATTTCCGTCCACTATTTTTTTGATTCAATCGATTGATTATACCAGTACAACATTTGTCTAGTAAAATCAATCAACTAACTTTGTTTTTGATCGATTATTGTCCAGAGGTGTTTGCATCCAAACTTGGTGATCAAATTGATTCAAATTAAAACAGTTTTAAACCTTCAAAAGACATCATGTTTGTTAACTAGCCAATTTAAACCCTCTTCTTGGCATTTCAAAACTTACAATTGGTATCTGTAGCTAGATACTTGAAATTTGCTCAAGTATGATCTTAAATTTGTTTTTGAACTACTTGAAATGGCTGAAAACAAGAGACCCTTTGTTGAAGGTGCCTCAATTCATAGACCGCCTATGTTTAGTGGCATCAATTACCAATTTTGGAAAATTAGGATGAAAATCTTTATTGAATCAATAGATTAAGGGATATGGGATGTAATCATAAATGGACCATATACTCCTAAGCATAATGTTGGAAATGTGTATATTACTAAGTCTTGGACTCAATGGACTGAGGAAGATAGGAGAAGAGCTCAATATAATTGCAATGCTAAGTTAACTCAGAAGTCATGTTTAGGATCGTAAACTTGTTCGAGTTAGGGAGTTAACTCGTGAGTTTGATAACCATGATAATAACTAATGTCATCATTTGTAAATTAAGACACAAGCATATGGTTTTCAAAAGGGCTTCAAATTTTGAACACCGAAAGAGGAAAGTAGAAAAAAAAAATCAAACAAAGTGGTAGTGGAAGGTAAATGAGGTTTTAACAAACATTAATGCCACAAACCTCGGGTACGAAAAACTTGTGAATTATTCCTCTCTGCCTATCGTGGACTGTGACCTTATGAGGGGGAGCATCAAGAGACAAAAACCGGTAATCAATTCCACCGGTCCGAACAATCGATGTATGGAGCTCCGTCGCACAAATGAGTGACAAACTTAGGTAGGTGTTTGAATCGATGATGAAGTCGCTCTTAGGTTTTTGAATTTCGGGAAAAAATAGTAAGTGTAAAATTTTGGAAGGGAACAAGTGTAAAAAATGAGAGAAGTAAAAAAGGTAAAGGTAAAGGTGAAAAATGTATTATAATATGTGTAGATCATAAATCTCTTAAAAAAATAATCTCACTATTATTATTTCTTAAACAACCCACCAGAATCCTCCTAAATCATGCTAATTTGTGGGAGATTTTATAACCTCAGCAAAATAATCCCTAATAAACATAATTTTTTTAATGATTGAAGATGAAAAGGTAAAACTATATTGTTTTGAGTGAAGTAGGTGTTCGCCTATAGTTTGTTCGTATATAACATTATACGTACATAATATTAATAATATTATATATCATAAAAATACACACACTTATTAGTATACATACATAATATTACATATATACTATTACATATATAATATTATACATACATAATAGTACGTAGAAAATAGTTTGCACGTGCATAATAAGAGTGGTGGCTAAATAAGGAACAATTCAAAATTTGTTATACAAGAATGAAGGGCATTTTTCTTTCAACCTATTACATAGAGGTCTACATACATTTTGCTTTGATATAAAACTTCTCCTTAAGCATATTATAGCCATTCCATTTAGATCATACTTAAGTTTATTAGTAATTCTATGAAAATTATTCCACTAAATTTAGTAAAAGCATTGTCAAACCATCAATGAATTGAAAACAAAAGGATAAAGAAATGTTATTAAATATTTTGACCAGGTTAATTAAACATGACTAACATATTTCAAGGTCATTTAAACAACTGTGATCACGAGAACAACTCCCCTTACCCAACTAAAGTATATATAATAATAGTATAACTTCGTAACTAAAAAAAACATCGGTGAATATTGACCTAAAACTCATAAGTTGCCAAAAATTATCATTTCATTGTGAAACAAAACAATTTAAAAAGAAACATAATTGTAGTATTATTATCGTGTGAGCAAGAATTAACTCGCTTGAGCGAGAATTAGCCAAAATTAAACCAAAATTGTAAATCATATATCAATCTCAACTAATAATTATATACACATAACTCAACAAAATGCCCATATTTAGAGGTGCCAATTTCATAATATAACAATATTAAGCTTAAAACTTGAAATCAATTTTCAAAACAATAGTTCTAGCTTCCCTTACTTTGTGCAAAAACTTTCTACTTTCTCAAGTTGGCTCCAACACTCACATTCTCACAAGAACTTTTTATCGAAGATTTTGATTGGTTGGAGTCAAAGAGGTCTCTGATGCGATTCCAATTTTGGTATCTGATCAAGAAAAGGATGAAGAGAGATTGTAAAGAAATACGGATAAGTAATCAAAAATAGAAATAACAAGATATTTTTCTCTCTAAGAATGTTAGAAAATGATAAATCAAATACTATTATTAATAATAAAACTATTATAATTATTATTATTATTAAAGCAATAATAATACTAACATGTATATGAATGAACAAATATCAATCAAAGACCCAATCATTCTTATAACAATAATAAAAAATAGATAAAAAATAAAGGAGGTAATGAGTAGAAATAGTCTGGGTTGAGTGCAACGAAGGATCTCTTGCACATGGCAAAACAAAATCATATGCACAGGGCAAAACAAAATCATATGCACTTCTCTCCCAAGACACAACAACTCGTTACATCGATCGAGTGCAACGAAGGATCTCTGAACCTTATGAATACCTGTTTTAAGAGATAGTATAGATAAGAAAAGAAGAAAACTTTTGAGAAAACTCTAGTGTTTGTTGTGTTTTTCCCCATGCAACTAGGTGGTATTTATATGTAAAAAAGGGAGACACAAGAGTAAATTGTAATAAGAAATATAGACGTTAACCATAAATAACATTAACCCATCAAATTAAAAGTCTATAAAAACATGAGTGATAGTAGGTTTTTTATTTTTATTATTTATTTTTTAAATTATATTAAAATATTTCCAACAATCCCCCACATAATTTAAAAATAAATAAAACAAAATATATTATCTTTTAAAACAAAATATTGGAATTCAGTAGGGGTGGCAATGCGGGCCGGCCCGCCCCGTTTAGGCCCGCCCCGCATAAGGCCCGCACACCGCGGGCCGGCCCGCCCCGCCACGCACATTTTATGCGAGCCGCATACTCTGGCCCGCCCCGCATAAAGGTTGGCCCGCGGGCCCGCGGGCCGGCCCGCTTTTTTTTTTAATTTATTTATTTATTTTTTTTTATGATAAAACTTTCAATGTTTAAAAATTGGGAAACTTTAAGAAGTTCACAAAATTAAGTAAAGACTTTGGGGAATTAGATGATAAATTGATAATTCAACATTTTCATCATATTCATACT
>Ga0214544_1012771_pt1 | contig 10684 bp, 8 predicted proteins | sample CNSS3metaG_FD_160074 | JGI IMG/M metagenome (GOLD analysis project Ga0214544, IMG submission 160074) | Root nodule microbial communities from cowpea collected in UCLA plant growth center, Los Angeles, California, USA - CNSS3 | ecosystem: Host-associated > Plants > Roots > Nodule | place: USA...
TATATATAAAAAAAAAATTTATAAAAATAAAATATATATATATATATATATATATATATATATATATATATGTATATATATATATATAACGACATATCTATTGACACTAATATTGAAAAAAAAAAACAGTAAATGATTGCATATTTCAATTATTCATTCTTATGTAAATTGTATGTTTTCACGTTAGTTAGTTTCTCATATTTGATATTTAGAACAGTTTTCTTTGTAATAAAATTTATAAATTAAATTAATATTGCTACTTATAAAAAAGTTAACAAAAAATATTAAAATACATACATTAATTTTATATTATGAAAAATAATTACTTTAATTTTATATTATGAAAAATAATTACTTTAGTTTCTTAGTTATCCGTTTTCTCAATAATTCTCAGGCTACATTTAAATTTCAGTCCCTTTCTAATTCTTTATTTGAAATTTTGATATTTTTAATAATTGTTGTTTACAAATTTTTGAAAAGTTATAACTTTAACTTAATGTTTTTTTTTTTAATTCACTAATCTTTTAGAATAAATATTTTAGGTATAAGAATCAATTACATCAAAATAAAAACAAATTGGATCAAATTATGAACTTTGCAATTATAGAAAAAAAAAATTGAATTTTGGAATTGATTTGGGCCAAAGTTTTTGGACCCAATAGGTGTCACTCAAATCCCCTTCAATTTTCTCTCTCATTCCTCTCTGAAGCTCTCAATCTGTGTTCTGTATCCGAACTCAGCCATGAGTGCATCTTCTACTCCTTCACCCGCCCAAATTCTCTCTCTCTTCCGTTCTCTCCTACGCGTCGCACGAGATTTCCCCGATTACAACATCAGGGAATACACCAAACGACGCACCATCGATGCGTTTCGGCAAAACGCCTCTCTGTCCGACCCCTCTTCGATTTCCTCCGCCTATTCCCACGGCAAGTCCCAGCTCGGCGTCGTCAAACGACAGGCCGTCGTGTACTCTCTCTACGCCCCTCCGCTCCGCAGCGTCATGGAACTCCAGCAAGTCCCTTTCTAGTAACGGTAACCTCTAGCATCACAGGGTTTAGGGTTTATGCCTCTTTGTGACGCTAATTTGTTACTTGCTGTGTATTAATTGATAATAGTTTGTGTTGGTATCAATTCAGGTTCTGAGAACTAATTGGAGAATTGTGTTTCCATAATCTGTAAGGAAGTGAAGATCTTTTCAGGTCTCAACCTAGAGTTGCTCTTTAATTTCCTGCCGTCATTTTTTAGGACAACTTTATGCATATTTTCTCTAAATTTGAGTGGTGCGTTCCTATAATAAATGGAAAACCGTTTTCTAGGGTTTAGAAGGGATGATTTAGTTGGTTTACCTGTAAATTTGATTACTTTTTGTTTGATGGTGATATCAATTTGGTGAAATGCTTCAAAAGTGATCATCTTGTGCTCTTGTTAATAATCAAGTTGCCATGCCTCATTATTAGCATGACAATGTTTTCTTTTGCTTAATTATTGGCTACCCTTGTGATTTTTGCAAGCTCTTCCATTTGGGATTTCGTAAGATGTGATGTTAAAACTTAAATTGCAAATTAAGAAGAAGAAAAAAGGTTTAAACTGGAAATTTCCAGTATTAGTTAAATACATGGTCAAACAGAAATGTGGTCTGTGTCTATAGTGCTCATGAAGGAGGTGTTGTGGAAGATATTATTGGAGAGGTTGAGGAATCAAATAGAGAGGATCATAACAATGGGGGAACTTGGTTTTGGCTGTTTTTGATATTATAAAATTATAAAACATTTTGTTAGAAAAGAATTGTAAAATATTTTGCAATGAAGAAATATTAAATTGGGAGATATACTGTGAATTATTTTTATAGTTTTTGTTATTATAAATTTGTTAAAAAAACTGTAGAACGTTTTAACATGAAAAATTATTAAATAGAGAAATAAGTGGAGAATGGTTTTATATGATTAGTGTTTATATTTATAATTTATAACCTTCTTTCATATTTATAAATAAATTATACAATTTTTTGCTATTTTGTTTTGATGTATACACATATACATACATATTTACTATTTTAAAAGTAAAATATAATTGAACTATAACATATTCATGTATGTTTGATAATTGTTAATTAACATTATACTTTAACAAAATAACCTATTTTTATCGGTTTGATTTTCATATTTTCAATTTGAAACAAATTGTTTGGCTTAAGAAATACTAAATTTAAAAGAATTAAAGAAAATTAGGTTAGCTCAATTATTAATAAAGAAATCGTGAAACCAAAATGACTTCTGTTGCAGAAATCTAAATCACATAAGTCGTGCTCCCTGATCATGACTTTGATTTTGTTAATCAAGATGCTAATTAGCTTTAAGTCCTGAGAAATTACATAAAAATAGTTAAAATTCGTAAGGGAGAATGAGAGGGAGTGATTATGAGTTTGTTTGGATAGAGAACTAGATGCACCTTTTCTGCATTGGGAAAAAAAAGTTTATATTTCCTGTAGAAAACTTCTAAGAAGTATTTGTAATTTGTATCCAGACAGGTACAATGTAAAAAGAAGATCAAAGGTTTTACGATAGAACAGACGGGATAATGTAAAAGAATGTTGTTCTGTACTTTGAAGATGATTTTACAAAAATGGTCGAAAGAATAGACAATGATTCTTCGAGTTCGAAATGTTGTAAAATACTTTATACATGAATTTAGATGCTACGTTATGTCTATGTTTATCAATGGCTTCAACAAAACAGTACCTATCCTCCAACTTTGAAAAACAAAACTGCATTTGGTGCTTACTATATGTTGCGTTTTTGTAAAGTCACGCTTAACACCAAAGTAGAAGATAGTCGAATTTGTAAATGTAACTTAATCACTCTAATTCTCCCAATTATCATTATTTTCTCTTTTTTCAGTCAATTTACTTCAAAATGGGTGCTTCTAAGTTATCGTGGTATTTCATGATCAAATCATCCTTAAATTTTACTCTGGCGGGACATTTAAGCTTTCTATTGTTAATTTTCTGGCCATTTTATTTCTTTTCTCAAGATCATTGTTGAATCCTTCATTTAATTATTCGAGTCAGATAAGAAATTGTGGTCTGCTTAACAATCATAATTTGTGTATCAACATTTTTTGGGTGGGTTAGCTGATTAGCTCACTGACGTTGACATTCAGGTATATGATGTATATATGAATAAGATACGAAACAAAGTATATAATCAATAAAGCCGCTTGATTCTTCATCAAATTATGGGTTTTCTACGATGAGACATTTAATAGTATATTTGTTAAATCCGCAAATTGGAATTGCCTAACAATATTCACAACTATCCTTTTATTCTACTACTATCAACATTGAGAAAACAAGTGACACTGCTTCAAATAGTGTTGGAAAAAGTTGATAGCCCGAATGCAGTAAAAACAACAACTGAAGTTGAACATTTCAAGTTCATTACAGAACCAGCGATCAGTTAGACACACAAATGAGCTCCACCAATCTGAAATCCAATAAAAAAAATACTCCTAGGTTACAATTAAACAATACAAATAGAGCGAAAACTAAGTCATACATGATACATTCCATGGTCCTTCACGTCAAAATCTTCACACCTTTACTCTTCTTCACACCACTTCTATTTTCCATCTTAAGTGGCAAAGGAGCAGAGTACATGAGCTTTTCTTGGTGCGCATGAAGCTGCTCTTTCTCCTCATTTTCCAGAAACCTTCCACTCTCCATCACCAACACTTCCTCCTCCTCATCAGCACCCTGATAAGAATTTACACCATCATCCTCAACTGCACCACTCACATTATCCAAAACCTCTCCTTGCTCATCACTAGATGAACAACTTCCATCGGAACATCTTACATCCCTACTATAAACCTCACGAATATTCCCATTTTCAGCAAACCTCACACTCTTCTTCACTCCAGCTTGAACTCCTCGCTTCCCAAGGAAGACGCCATTTTTCTTTGCAGACACCTCACTACTTCCACCAATCAAAACATTGGTCACCCCATCATCATGAATGCCCTCCTCAGACTCGGAATCTTCTTCATCATTAGCAGAAACCTTACATAATCTACTAAGCTTTTCAACCCTATCCCTCAAATTATTCAGCAGCTTCCTCCTTTCGTCATCACCTGCATTTCTCGGTGTTTGAACTTTCTTACCAGACCTCACAGTCTTTGCTTCTCTAACATAAAGCACGTGCTTTCTCAAAGCAACCTCTTCAATTGAGTCCAAAAACCGAACCAAATCTCTGCTGATCGACCTTTTCCCATCTACAATCATCGGATCACAACCCTAGAATCAAAATTGAAACTTTTAAGTTTTGTTGGGGGTAGAGAGGCTATTAGGCTAAAAAGCACAAGCACAGATCTCAGAGACTAAAAAAGTGTTCCAGAAAGTATTTACAGATTGCACACCAGCAAAATCTTAACACTCCTAGAGTAATTCAGACTCATTTCCTTCACGGATAGGATTCTGATCCTCACCCACTTAACCAAATTTAGCAGTTTATTTTTCTTCTTTTTTTTTTTTTATTTAAAAGTAATAAATTCAAAAGAAAATTCTCATGATTAGATTACCTCAATGGAATCGAGTTCGAGGAGCAAGTTCATGGCTTTGAGAGAAAGGGCTGCGAAATCGACATGGGCATGGCTGGAACAGGAGGATTTGAGAGCGTTGAATGTGGATTTGATGGAAGCGAGGTGTTTGAGTTGGGTTAGGGTTCTTGATCTGCGAACAAGGAAGGAGCGAAAATGGGTTTGAATGACGGTGGCCGCGGTGTGTCGGAGGGAGTGGCGGGTGTAGTGATTGAGAGAGGACTCGAGGGATTCGATGCGGTGAAGGAGAGATGAGATAGCGGAATGAGTTTGGTGTTGGTGTTGAAGGTGGTGGTTTTGGGTGGGGAGGTTAAGGTTGTGGTGAGTGTGAGATTTGGTGTAGTTTTTTGGGGAAGGAAGAATAGGGTGAGGTTGGGGTTGAGAGAGGAATGATGCAATGGGGTGCAGAAGGTGGTGTTGGGGTGGCGGGGCTGTGCAACAGGTGTTAGGTGGGTTGTGGTAGCAGCAGCATTGGGTGGTGGTGGTGGTGGCTGTGATGGTGGGAGGAGGAGGAGGAGGAGCTTGGTGGTGGTGGTGACAGTGGCAGTGAGAGGCCATTCAGCGAGTGGGAGAACCAGCAACACTCCGAGGGAAGAAGGGTTTTGATCTTGTTGGCGAGAACTTGGTCAATTCAAAGGGTATTTAAGACACTGTAATGAATTGGTTTACCGTTTGCAAAAGAAATCAGATATTTACTTTCTTTGATAAAAGAATTTACTATGAAACATATTTTGATTATGTTTTTATCTGATAGACTTTAATGTTTTTAATTATTACATATATTATATTTCATAACCCTCGGGAAATTAAACAATTGACATTATTGTTTGTTCAGTTTAATGTGGAGGAAGGAGAATGAAAGGAAAAAGAAAGAAATATGTGAGAAATGAATAATAAGAATTAAGGTGATTTGGATTGAAAATGGAAATATCATAGAGAAAGTTGAAATTAAAATTAAAATAACCATAAAAACAGACAAAAGGATATAAATGTCTGAAGGTAGAAAAAGGATCACAATTTTAAAGAAAACAGTCTACTGATATTTATTTCGAGTAATATACTTTCCGACAAGAACACATTCCAATCAAATAAATATTCATTCAAGCATTATGTTTAATTATTTTGTTCTTCCTCTATTTATTTTATTTACCTTATTGAAATATTCTCATTTTTAATTCATTTTCAGCTTATTTTTTCTCTTTCACTTCTTCGCTTACTTTACTTTCATATATAGTTAGGGGCGTATTCAATTGAAATTCAAAAGATTTAATAGATTTGTTTTTATAAAAAATTGTGATATTCGGTAAAAAAATTAAACTAAATAAATCTCATGAACTCAATTAAGATTATCAATATTTAAATATACAAATTTAAAAGTAAAGTTTATAAAACTAAAAACGAGCAATTATACGTAAATATTTGAACCTTATCTGATCATAAATTATTAGATATGTTATATTTGATAACTTAAATAATAATAACTTTATTAGCGATTTTCAATTATTTCCAATTCATGTAATAACCTCCGTATTCAAAGTGCATACACGAGTCATGGTTGAGAAAAAAAATACACGAATTAATATAGTATAACATAATGACTAGATGATTTGAAAAATGAAAAACGCCTAAATACTATATAAAGTTAAGCCAAATATCCAATCTCTAGTGTATTTTCGTTAAAAACTTTGTTAATTATTTATTTATTTATTAGAGTTTGTTAAATGAAACTATATTCAATAAGAAAAAAAAAGACAAAGTATAAAATAACAGAAAAGGATAATCAAATTCTTTTATATTCTTACTAAGGAAAAATTGTCATATATTTTAAACTAGGAAAAAAAAATATAAGTTAAACTAAAATTGCATACTTACTATGATGGTTAACAGTTAAATGCGAGTTTACTCAGCTATAGTTTTGATTAAATACCATAGCTTCAACTTATTTTTGAATGAGCCGAGTGTGTGTAAAGAGAATCAGACAAATGTGTTGGTAATGATAGAAAGTTCCTATACTGTGAAAACATAATTCTTAAAAACAAAAAAACAGACAAAAAACAAAAAAAAGGAGCGTGGGGTATATACAAGTATTATTAAGATGGTGGCAAAGTTGGTGTCTAAAGTGTGCAGGAATCGAGGAAGGCAAAGTTTGTGGACACCACCACATTATTCCCTCCAAGAAACTATAAAGTAGTTTTTCTTTTTACTTTAAATGTAATTCATAAATTTAGACTAATGATAATAATTTGATTAAATAGAGTAAATCGGAAAGCCTTTGCCAAGAGTTTTTGTCTCACCTTAGTTTATATGATAACAGAGGCTACTAATTTAGATCACAATATCCATTGAAAAATACCTTTGAGCATGCAACATTATACGTTCTTGCTGAGACGATGGTGTGATACATCTCAAGTTTTCATCTGCTAAAACAATCTAAAAGTGTATATACTCACCCAAGTTCATATCTAAACTAAAAATTGAGAAGTGAATACTCTATTCAAATGCAGAATGAAGGTGCCAAAACAAACTATGTTCCTAAATATAAGGGGAGAATTCAACTGGCATATGTTTTCTTCAGCATAGCAGCATGCTTCTGTCCAGTAAGATGATAATTATAGACTGTCTCACTATTACACACCACGTTACATATAGCACATATCTTAACTGCTTCAGCTGCTGCCCCGCCATCAAGAACCTTCTTTTTCTTTTTCTCCAAGTCTTCAATGGTTTCAGCTTTTTTTCTCTTAATCTTGTTCCCACTGATTGATTTGCTCTTGTTGTCTGGTAACTGGGGTCCTATTACAGGATTAGATGACCCAGATGGTTGAACTTGGGTTGGTTTCAATGATTCTCTTAGTTTTTCCAAGTTCCTCTTGTGCTTCTTTCCTAATTTATGTTGGTCCAGCACTTCCTTTCCAGTGCATTCTATCTTGCAAACTTCACAATATGCAGGTTGCACAACCTTAGTTTTAGCTTTCTTTTGTTTTTTACTCAGTATTCCATTGCCATGAAGTTGAGCTGCAGTATTTGCCCACCACATAGCCAATTGTTCTGAGTCATTGGATGGTATAGAGATGCCCTGCACGGTTGCATGTATTTATGTATTTATTTCCAAATCTAGATAATAACAGTGCAATTAAAAAAAACGAATGGAGAACCCAGACTTGCATACAGCCAATAAACGAACTTTTATATACTATTCAAATCCTTATCCAAGCAATCTTAAAAACAATACAATAAAAACCCAGAGTCACTCAATGAATTTTTTTTAACACAGCGTTCTTCAAATGCTTTTTTGGGTCACCATGTGATTTGTGCAGAGTATTTGACAATGACTAATCTCCCCACAAAAACCTGACAAATTTCATGAAAACCTAACTGATCATCATAGCCGAGTCTCTCCTCCTAGATATATTTTTCTCCACTAAGGTCTCTATAAACTTAGTTCTACTTGAACCAACATGTTGGTAGTTAAGTACTTCCTTATAAAACAGATTTCAAATACACTATGAATGTAGAGAAAATTACCGGGACTATAATTTATAAAAGATAATGCACAATGAATTTTTACCATAATAGTATAGGCTGAATGACTTAATCAATGTCATGAGCTACTACTCCAATCCAATTAGTAGGTAAAACTTGTTCAGGTCAATTTTTTATGGAAAACTAAATATAACACGGCCAATGACAAAGGCAATGACTGCCAAACAAAGTTCATAGTAACTTCAAATCCATAGACAACTTCAATAAATTCAAAATCATAATCCACTCAATTTCAGAAATATATAGTAGAATAAATTTTTACATTCCTCTGCTTAAATTCTTAATTTCAGATAACTATGATAGAAAGATAGCTGATTCGAGATAACAAACAATGTGTACTTGATTCATGTGAAACCCAAACAATCAGATAACATAGTCTCGAGGTCATAAAACTTCCATTACCCAGATATAGAGGATGTGTATTTAGAATAGCAAGAGTATGCTCTACTAAGAGGAACATAATGGGTCAGAAGAATAGGCTTATGTAAAACATTATTGACTAATATGCTAACTCCTCTCATACTCATCATGGCCCTATATATGTCCAAAGTCATTTCAATATTGAAATACAAAACCATTGTATAATCTGCGATTTAGCTATAGCCAATAGTGTAAATTTTAATAATAAATGAACTTCTAACATCAATGAATATAATATGAAAGATATACTAAGCATGTCTAAGCATCCAAATATGGTATCCACATATTTCTACATGGATTTCAACTCCCTATGTCCAAACAAAATAAAAAACAAAAATCAGTCATACATCAATGGTAGACACTACGAGTATAGTTAACCAATCATCACCAACAACAAATCAATTTCCTATAAAACTTCAACTAGCTGCCACTAGACAAGAACATGCTCACTTCTATTTTAATTTTCAACTACTTCATGAAACTAATGGAAATGTACACAAGCAAAGATTAAAAAAACTCTCTGTCAGAACAATTTCAACGGCGACAACAAGGATACAGGGGCATCCAGGATAGTAGTAGTCCGTATTTGACCACAATTTCCCACAATATCAAGGATCTCAACAAAACTAGGACCGTGACTGCAATTTAAAACCTTGTTTAAAAGAGACCAATAATTGTGGACCAACATTATAAGCATAGCTCTATGCTCTCTACACGTGCAACCAGTAAACAGTATAAACCAGTCACAAATATAAAAGGAATCAAACTCATGCATACACATTATCCAAATCCGACTTTTCCCCTTTAAAAAATCAAAACTTTAGCCAAAGACTTTAAAGAAACGGGCACTTACAGGTGCATAGACAGTTGGGTCAGAACCAAATTGCCTAACAGCCTCTCTGGCAGCCCAGTTCTGGTTTACATAGTACCCAGAATTGGAATCAGCCCCAGCATGGGTCTGGGGATAGATCAAACTGGGAATGGGAACAGATTCATGATTTGAATACACAATAGGGTTCGACGGCGGAAGGGAATCAACCCCAGGAGGTTTGAGGGGAAGAGAGGAAGAGGGGTTAGGGTTTTGAGAATAAGAGGGGTAATGGGTGGTCTGAGATGGTGGAGGAGCATAAGATGATGAGGAAGGTTGAGGGAAAGAGAAGAGTGGGGTTTCGGTTTGCAGCGATTCAGCCCAATTGCCGTACTCCATGGCTAAATGTGTTTGAGTAGCATGAGGATTGAATTGAAGATGATGAAGAAGATGAAAAAGAAAGGGAAGATGCTATATGATTACACTGATTCAAAAAAACTACTTGCATACAAAGTTTCGGAAAATTATTTGTTCTTTTTCAAATAAGATATCCAAAATTAACAAATACAAAAAGATAATAACAGTTTTTTTTTTTTATTTACGCATGTACCTCCCCATATTTACCTTATAATAATAAAAAGTAACATTAATTATTCTAATTATTATTAAAACAAAAAATATTATTAGATTTAAATAAAATATATTCTTAAAAAATAATTATAAAATTTTAAAAAAATAAAATATTTTTATTAATAAAAAAATTGGTAGTAAAATACGTAAAAAGAAAAAATAAATATCAAATAAAAAAAAAACTTATAGCTTTTATTAATAACTAGTAAAAACACTTTTCTTTTACTACAATTGTTTTTATTAAATTACAAAATAATTTTAATTATTAAAATAAAAATGACTAATAAATTATAACATAACATTTATAAAAAGATAGGTTTAATTAATCGTAAGGTACCCAGTTTGGTACTAGAATGTCAAATTGGTACCTGCTTTTAAAAAAGTGTCAATTGCATCCCAACTTTTGAAAATTGCTTCAATTAGGTCCCTTTCAGACAGAGTTGACTAACGCCGTTAGTCAACGTGCCACGTGTCAATCTGTGGTTTTTTTGATTTTCTTTTTTAAAAATTTTAATTTTTTTTAATTGTTAATTTTTTTTTAAAAATTTTATTTAAAAAAAAATTAAAAATGCCACGTGTCAAGTCCCTGTGTGTGACACGTGGCATTGTCAGTGCCACGTGGCATTGTAATGCCACGTGTCAGTGTCACTATCAGATGTCATTGTGATGATTTCGATTTAGTCCCCATTT
>Ga0214544_1012772_pt1 | contig 10683 bp, 9 predicted proteins | sample CNSS3metaG_FD_160074 | JGI IMG/M metagenome (GOLD analysis project Ga0214544, IMG submission 160074) | Root nodule microbial communities from cowpea collected in UCLA plant growth center, Los Angeles, California, USA - CNSS3 | ecosystem: Host-associated > Plants > Roots > Nodule | place: USA...
CAAATAAACATAGATTAGCATGTTGGCTTAAGTCAAGTCAACTATAGTCAACAAGTCAAACCTAGTCAAAGGTCAACAAGTCAACTAAAGTTGATTCAACTAAGTCAACTTAGGGAATAAAAAATAATAAACACAAATGAAAGGGATGAAGGATTAGTGAACTTCCTTTCTAAACATGCTTAGTCTTCTTAAGCATGTGCCTCCATCCTTGGTTGGGGTCAATCCTTCATCAAATTTTGAGCAATTTTTATATATAAAACATGAATTATTTAAACTAAAAATAGTAAAACAACAAAAAAGTGTTACCAAAAGATGAAAATTTTCAAATTTAAGAACATTAATCTCATTTGAGTATTAGTCAATGTGTTTCTTTCGATATTTTGAACGATATTTATATATAAAATATGAATTATTGAAACTATAAATAGTTAAAAATAGTAAAAAAAATAAAAAAAAAAGTGTTAAAAAGATAGAATTTTTCAAATTTCAAAACACCAATCCCCGGTAAGTATTGGCCAACAAGTTTCTTTTGGAATTTTGAACAAGTTTTTTATATAAAATATAAGATATTAAAATTGTAAATAACAAAAAGTGGTAAAAAAAGTGCTACCAAAAGAAGGAATTTTTCAAATTTCATAACTTCCATAAGCTTTTAGTATTGACCAACGCATTTTTTGTAAAAGTTTAAGCAATTTTTATATATAAAGTATGAATTATTTAAATTGTAATTATTAAAAAAATAGTACAAAAATAAAAAATTGTTGCAAAAAGATGAAACTTTTCAAACTTTAAAACACCAATCCCTTTCATTCATTCTAAAATTTTCAGCAATTTTTATATATAAATATGAATTATTTAAACTATAAATAGTGAACACTACTAAAAAAAGGTATAATTATTGATTTGGTACCCCAATTTTTTGGTTAAATTCAATTTGATCCCCATATTTTTTATTTGTTCAATTTAGTAACCCAATTATCTAAAAAGATTCAATTTGGTCATCTTCGTTAAGTTGAAGTTAACATCGTGTCCGTACAAGACATGTGTCAAGCCGTGAAATTTATAAATTTTTTTAAATTCTTTTTAAACTTTTTTAAGTTTTTAATTTTTTGTAAAAATTTATAAACTACCATGTGTCAGTTAACCTTCGTGCCATGTGGCAGCTTACAATCATGACACGTGGCAGTGGTAATAGTTGTTTTCAATTTAGTCCTCTATTTAAATTTTTGGTTCAATTTAGTATCACAATTCTTTAAAATGATCAAATTTGGTCCTCTCCAAATTGAGACCAAATTATTAAATAAGCTTAATTACAACTTATATACACATGTTACAATAACTTTTTTTAATATATATACATCAAATCATTTCACCTAAATACTTAAATTATTTTATTTTTTACAATTTTTACCTTTGTAATTTTTTACACCTGAAATTTTTTACAGTTGTAAAAAATAAAATAATTTAAATATTTAGGTGTAGTGATTTGATGTATAAATTCAAAATAATTATTTTAACATGTAAATTGACACGATGGTAAATTGACACGTGACAGTTTTTTAATTTTTTTTTAAATTAAAAAAATTTAAAATGTCATGGCTTGACACATGTCCTATACGGACACGATGTTAACTCCAACCTAACAGGGAGGATCAAATTGAATCCTTTTAAATAATTGGGGTACTAAATTGAACAAACCAAAACATGGAAACTAAATTGAACTTAACCAAAAAATTGGATACTAAATCAATAATTATACCTAAAAAAATAAAAGAACGAGCTACAACAACCATGGATGATTGGTTAAAAGTGTTACCTGGTCAAAAAGAGTAAGAATTGACTTCAACCAACATAACAAAGACAAAAAAGTACAACAAAAAAGTAATTACATGTTTTAAGGACAAGTGGTATAAAGTTGACTTAGTGGTAAAAATTGAAAGGGAGAATAGAGAGGTTTGTATAAAAAATGATAGTTTTAAGGGCACAAAGCAATTTGATTATATCCTATAGTTCTTAACAAATACAAAATATATTTAAAGATCATTCATGTAAGAGTGTAAATCTCATTATTTTTTTCTTGTGAGACAAGGTACCAAACACTTACAATTTGCAGGTTGAAAACAAAAATATGGCAGGCATCACAACATGGGAAGGGTAAAGAACAAGAATCTACTCTGGCAAGATCCAAAGAAGCACCGAATCCGAATTAAGGTAAAAGCTCATCGAGAACAACAAGAAAGACCTTGCTTTGATCCTGCACCATTAACCAAGCTTACTCGATTCACAGACAACTCAGCCTTGTAAGAATCAGAGTTCAATGTTTTACGGCTGATATTGTTGTAAATTTCACGGATAACAATCTCGAAGGCTGTTTGGACATTCGTAGAATCCAGTGCAGATGTCTCCATAAAGAACAGGCCCTCTTCTTCTGCAAGGTTTTTGCCCTCTTCTGTGCTCACCTCTCTAATATTCTCCAAGTCGCATTTATTTCCCACCAACATTCTTGCTACTGTGCTGTCATTTTGAGCTGCACGTTAATTTAAGAAAGAATCAAACTCTCCGTTACGAAATTTCATCAAAAAATGAAGCCTAAGAATTCAAGTGCTTCAAGGCATTTAGCTGATGGACGATAGTATATAGCAAAGATCACAATGCAAGTTCTAAAAGTACATACTTTCCATATGCTTTTGACTAACTCAAAAAGGACCAGCAGACCTGATATATGCAATAAAAAAGGCACGCTTTTGCCTTCCAAAAATACGAGCGCTATCATTTTGGCACTCTAAGAATTTTATCTTCAGTTTTAAGGCTTTACTGATAAATGTCATCAATTATGCAAAGTATCAGCAAATTAGTCTCTTAATAATGGTTTAATTACATTCGTTTTCTCCTAGACAAAGGGCCAACTTTCTGACACTTTTTGTTTGCATAATTGAGGGGACAAACTTAATGACTACATTTTTGAGAATTAAGCTGATGACAATCTGATATTTGGAGGGTGAACTCTTATCAGACTCCATACTACAGCGAAATTAAACAGTTACAAAACAAAATAATATACTAAGTTGATGCTCTGATATTTCATATTTCTCTATAATATATCTATATGATATTATGAGATAGGCTTGTTCTTACAATTTGACAAAGTGCAAAATATCGCCGAAAAGTGTCAGAAATAAACATTAGATCACGAAAATAGCTGTTTATTTTAGTAATTTATACAGTAGAGTAAATAATATGCAAGGGTAGCATTTCATCTTCACGGAATACGAACCTCTGCAGTTGTGATATAAATGTAGGGTTATGCAGTTCCAATTTTTTCCGTTTAAAATTTATAAACTAGCCTTTTAGCTTTATAATTTGATCAGTAAAGTATATTTTGAAAGATGAAGATTTGTGCAGTTGAAATTTCAACTGCATAGAATCAGATTCATCATCTTTAAAATAAAGTCAGAACTCCAACAAAAGACATGATGCCTAGCAGCTTTTAATCATCACATGCATAATCGAATACTACATAAAAACCAAAAAAAAGACACGCCAACATATTTTTTACTACATTTTTTCAGAAACACTTTGTACAATTAGAAATTTATTAAAATAAATAAATGTGCGACTCTCTGAAACTCAGTCCTTATTTACTATGTCAAACTCGTAATGTTATCATTCTTAATAAATTTTAATATATTCCAACACTTATCTTACATAGCATTGTTCATATCAGTCCCCAATGCACAAAAATTATAATAGTAGTTCTCAAATATTGAAATTAACCGTGAAATCAGTCCCCAAATATGCATTTTTCGGTCAAATTAGGACATAACAGAATCTTCACACTTTGAGGGACGTTAAAAGTAATTTCCATATACAGAAACTACCTAGACCCATCCTGTATATTTTTTCGAAATCAATTATAGTTAACTAAAATTTAAAAAACTAACAAACCCCCAACATGATCTCTCAAAAACTACTTTATCCTAAATAGTTCTAAAGTTATAAAACTATATGAGTATTGCTGAGGCTGTTTAAATTAGTGATAGAAAATTTTAATACATTGAATTATAATGGAATGAAATGAATGGGATAAAGTTTGGGAGTTTTACAATGAAAAGAATCAAAGATGTTAACCATTTGGAAAAACAATGAAACAACATAAGTTATCATTTTTTTATTCTTACAAAATACTCATTTTAAATATTATCCAAAAAACATATCCAGTGCTCCATCCATCTCACTTAAATTTTAGTAAACCAACCAATTTTCTCCGCAATTAAAAATTTTATCAACAAATCACTTATGAGATAATATGAAATGTTGAAGATATCAACTAAAGGCTGTGTTTGAATTATCATTCTAACAATGCTTCATACTCTTGAAGATGACAGAAGAAAGTCAACAGATTGAGATGACTGCGACTTCTACAAAAAATAAAACACATACCAAGTAACTCTCTCAAATATTGAGTAACCAAAAATCACATGTAATTTTGTTAAACTCGGTATAAACGCTTAAAGATGCTGAAAATAGGGATAATACAATGGAATGAATAATGTCCGTATATTTTAAACTCGGAGGATCATGCAGCATAATTTCTATTACTTGAACGTCACTCATATGTCACTAATATAATCACAGTGTTTAGAGAATAATTTAGGAGAAGAAAAAAAAGCATAAACACAGACCACATCCAGCATTTCCAAATTCAAATTCCAAAGGAAGCAACAAGCACTCACTAGTGAGCTCTTCGAGCCAGCGCTTGATGCTGTCAAAGGTGCCTCTCCTGCTGATATCGTAGACGACAAGCGCTCCAACGGCGCCTCTGTAGTAAGCAGAAGTGACAGCTCGGAAGCGCTCCTGGCCTGCAGTGTCCCAGATCTGCGCCTTGACCTCCTTGCCGTCGATCTCAACCACCTGCGTCTGGAACTCCACTCCAATCGTGGCCTTGGAGTTGCTGTCGAACTCGTTCCGCGCGAACCGCGACAGTAGGTTGGACTTGCCGACCGCGGAGTCCCCAATTAGCACCACCTTGAAGAGGTACTCCTCGGCGCCGTCGCCGTTCTCCGCCATGAGCGAGGAAGGGAATGAGTGAGGGTTGTTATGTGGTGAAAGGAGGGGTGAGTGGGTGTCACGTAGTTGGCGTGTCTGAAGGGAAGATAAAAGGAGAAGAACGTGAAGCTAGTAATGTAGTGAAATGGGTTTTGCTTTTTTGGGATTTTATTTTCGATTTTTGGCGTGATTGGTGGCGGGGTTTTAGGGATAGTGCTGGAATTTCACTTCAGACTTTGTGGGGTTGACCTCTTTACACTGCTTTATTGACTCAGAGATAAATAAATAAGCTTTTAATTAAAGGAAATTTTGAAAAATATGTTTCAAAGTGTCAAAATTTAAAGTTATCTTTAGGAATATTTTTTGTCGACAACTAATAGTATATAATATTTTTTATAATTGATTGAGTTATAGAGTGTTGTTAATACATGAATTGTTGACATTTTGAGGCGTTTGAATTGAATTAGTTGTAATTTTTCTTCATTAGTTTTAAACAAGGTTTTTGGTTTGGATAGCCAATTTAAAGTTATAATTGTTATGGTGCTTCGGTGATAAAAAAAAATGTTATGGTACATGAACTTTGCATTTATGTACTTAAAAACATTGTAAACTTGATGAAATAAATTTTTTGCATATTTATACATTAATATATAAATAAAAATAATTTAGCTTAATTTTAATGTATTTTAAATATTTGATACCCACAAATTTTTGTATATTAATCTTAGTTCTAACATAATATTTCTTAAAAATGTATCCCATATTAGTAAATGACATCACATATTAAGGAACCTAGTTATTGTAATGCCTCATTTAATAATTAAACTCAATTAAATGAAAACGTCACACAATATAATATGATGAGCGAAGATTCGGAGTATGACGTTCCTCCACATAATTATCCCAAAAATACTCAAGGGAAACCAAGGCACACCAAGATGCCAATACAAAACCAAGTGCAAGAATTGACAGTAAACACTTTATATTCAAAAACAAGGTAATACATGGGTCATGGCCCTATATAAAACTCGGAGAAATGGAGACCATCCCAAAGGAGCTAAGCAGCGGAATCATCGCTTCCCTGTCAACCTCGGGTACCTCTCGCATATGCTCACATCAATAAATTGATGATCATCGCAAAAAGAGAAAGACCACACACACAACAACCAAACAAGCAAAAGGGTAAGCTAGAGCGAAAACAGTTTATCATACAGTTACATGCTATTTCACAGCCCAAGGAATATATGTCAACCAAACATGTTGTGACTCTTCAAATAATACACTGAGACTCAGACACGACTCATTCGGATACATATACCGAGCTGCTCTCCCTTGAGCTAAATGTTACAGTGTTTCATCCCACACACACAAGGTTAGCCCTTAATAAGTTTCATGCCTCCTACTACTCTCACTACTAGAGTCAGTACGCTCTATGTGGGACTAACTAACTCTATAGAGTGTCAGGATGCAACCTTACCTTGAATCCTTACTAAATTATATAGATGGGACACCACCATGAACTCCCACTAACAGGGATCATGAAATTACGTCCCGACCAACTAAGGCACCACCATGAGGTCTCATGTCAAATCCATACCAACTCATCATTCTCAATCCATGAAACCATCCATACAGGCAACATACCCAAAACATGTTAAACTCATCCATCACAGACTATAGATTATCTCATTCATACATAATCACCCAATTCATAATTTAAAAGCAAGATCAATACAAACATATAGCCAACATTTGAGAACAGAGAAACAACAGAACAAGCCGCATTCGCGCCCAGCTTCTCGCTTAGGCAGAAAGGTCTCGCTCAGGCGAGCTCCTTTCGCCTTGACGAGAGCTCGACAAACAGAAACAATGGCCTTCTGCTCATTCTCGCCTAGGCGAGACTCCCCTTTCCTGAGCGAGACATCCACTTGCTTAAAACAGGGTTGGTCGCCTAAGCGACAACTCGCGTAAAAGAGTCTGGGCGAGCCTTTGTTAATCTCGCTTAGGCGAGACACGCTTGTTTGGGCAAGAAAACCAGTGCTCACAATTGTTCTCTCGTGCAACAGTCCAACAACACAACCCAAACCGTGCAATAAGACATTTCATAAGCTCACAACAACATACAATCCATAAAATCATGAAATATCATCAAAGCAAGCATAAAAATCGAAGATTTAGCAAAATCCTAACTTCTCTTAGTTGGAAAGTGTTAGCTAAGAGTTTCGACACCCAAGCTGTGAAGCACCGTAGCTTAAGGAGTAGCTCTAAGAGCTGAAAAATAGTGGAACTAATTCACTAAGACAAACCTTAGTTGGAACCATGAAGAATGAACTGAATGGAGAAAGAGCATGAGTTAGAACTGACTTATGTGGAGTAGAAAATCTGGTTTGAGCTAGCTTGAATAGGGCTAAGGGCTAAACCCTAACAGAGGTTCTGTGAGAGAACAAAAGAGAGAAGTGAGGCACTGCTTTTGCAGGAGAGACAAGAGTGAGAGGAGTTTAACTGTCTTAGAGGTCTTGAACACCCTATAGGCTAGCCCTTAGGTCCATTAGACTTTGGGAAAATCCTGCCCAACCAAAATTGTAAAAGTTAATAAAATAAAGTTTTAAATAATATGTTAACTCTCTTCGCGTGTTTGGATATGTAGTTATAATTATTTTAATTATATAATTTGATAAAGGTACTTAGTCATATTTGTATATACGATTTCTTTAATATTTATAAAAATCTAATTACAATTTGGAAAAGTACAATTTTATATTGAAAGAAATTAAAAGCAAAATGATATTCCAAAACACTTTTTATTCTATGAAGTGGTATTTTAAAAATAATAAGTTATCGTAGATGGTGCAGCGAATAATGGATGGATAGAGTTGGAGACAAAGTTGTGTGAAATGCACAACAAAGTTAGAACAGCGGCCGAAATACGTGTTTTCTTTCACAACTAAAAAAAAATCCCCAAACTCAGCAGTTTGTTGGAATTTTATTTTATTACAAGAATCTATTTACTTTATCTTTATCAAGATTTAATCAGTAAGATACATGATATGATGTATTATTCACTTTTCTCTATCATTTAACCTCTCTTTTTGCTTCATGAAATCAATTGTTACTGAAAACAATATTATTAAATAAAATTTTGACATTTTTAAATATTATTAAACCTAGTCTCTAACCTAAATTTCAGTTTCAGATTTTTTATTATGTTTAGCTTCTTTTTAAGTTTTAAAATTTAAATGACATTTATGAAATATTTTAACTTCTTAAAGTAATAAGTTGTGTTTAAAAAAATATTTTTACCTTGTAAAAATGTATTGAAAAATTATATGGAATTTTTTATTAAATTACTATAATTATTATTATTGTTGTTATATATAATAAATTATTTAAATTATCTTTATAACTGTTTGATATGAATTAAAATGACTTTTTATATTTTTAAAAGTAAAAGTTATAAAAGCATACATGTTATTAAATATGTACTTTTGATATTTGCATACATGTTATTTTTATAAATGCTCTTATTGAAAGAGACAATTATAAATACGTATACTTTTGTTACCAAACTTATAGCTTAAAAAAGACCTTTAAAACTCAATAAACAATCAAACTTACACTTTGTTTTTAAACTTTTTATTTTAAAATTGAACTTTCAAATGGTTATAAGTAAAAGAAAATAGAAAGGGTTATATAGAACCTAAATTTTGGTGTAATAGTTTGGAGTTATACGTTTGTCAACCTAAAACTATATCACAGTAGACTTTCTAATTAAGTTTTCAAACTAAGTTTACTCCTTTAGAAAAAAAATCTATGCAAATATACCAAGTTCAAGCCTTGAATTTAGGAAATGATTGAAACCTATTTCCACCTTTAATTTCGGTTCATGTAAGCCCCACCAATTTCTCAATGGCTAATGCCATCTCACCTAAAATGTTGACCACAAAAAATAAGAGGATATGGTGTAAACTTCCGTTTAAAATACTCATTGTAGCCGAAGAAGAATCCAGGAATCACCAATAACAGTATATATTTACTGCAGCATTAAAAGCAGAGTAAGAAAAAAAGATTAATCTTTCACCCAATGTTGCACAGAACAACTTTACAAGTGTAACTTTTCAAGCTTAAGCCAAACAAAAAAGAAATTAAGCAGAAAAGAAAACTTTAGGGGTGTTGAACCATTGGCTAAAACTTAGTTTGCTAAGTAGGCCAAAATTATTGACATTTATGTATTCACAAGAAAATGGGCAACTTGTGCTCTCCTGAAGCATAGGAAATGATACCTTTTTTGAGTGGTGATATACAGTTTGCCCCATGGAAAGCAGCAGCTCGCAGAATATTAAAAGGTCCAAAGTCAACAGAATAGGCCTTTTGGAAGCCATCAAGGATCGCCATCATCATAATATTGGCTGATCTCCTCTCTGTTTCATACTTCTTTAATAAATTTACCTGCAGCAGAATAAACAAAGAAATAACCATATCAAATTTGTATGTACAAAATATTACATTTTACTAATATAATTGTTGAATAGTGTATTATTATCTTAATAATCTTGTATACCAAATTTTAGATAGTTTAGACATTCATAGATGTAAAAAGGGGTGACAGTAGAAATTACTAATACTTTAACACTTTAATTTAGTTGATAAAATTTTGTGAAAGAAGAAATTTAAGTTGATAAAATTTAATGTGTACATATAAAGATGTTATTTGCTAGAGCTATATATGAATGGGATAATCTAGGAAGGAAGCCTTTTGGATTCCAACCAGCAATTAATCATACGACCCAGGAACACACAATGCACACATATGACATAACATACCTCTCCAATATCAGTTCCCAAAGCAATCCCCTCTGCAATAATTCTTGAAAGAGAAAATGCATCTCCAAAACCCAAATTAACTCCTTGACCAGCAAGAGGATGGACAGTGTGGGCTGCATCTCCAATAAGAACCACACGTTTTGATGCATAGGAATTGGCATGCCTTAAAGTCAAAGGGAACACCATCCTTTCAGATGCCAACTTGATCACTTTTGGAGGAATTTCAAAGAATTCATTAGTTGATATTGTTGCATCCATTTTAAACCAAGAGAACATGTCTCGAGTTCCTAATAAGCCTGATGTAGGACGAGGTCCATAACCATAATCTAGAGCATAATTCACATCCTTTAAAAATTCTTCCTCAGTAATTGATTTGCGACTGTTTGACTCTGCTGGGCTCATGGTCCAAACAATATTGCTAAACTTATCACCGATGGGTAAAAGAGCAATTGGACCGGTGGGTAGAAAACGTTGCCATGCACATACATTTTCAGAGGCATGCTCTACTGTGCAGATTATTGCATTCTGTGAGTAATTCCATCCAGTCGTTTTGATTCCTGCTAATTCCCTAACATGTGATTTTCCACCATCAGCGCCAACCTTCAAAACAAGCATCTTTATTAATATACATTAACTTATAACAATAATAAGGGGTTGGTAATTGTCCTCCAGAAACCAGTTAAGCAAAATTTGTTACTGTTTACCACCAACTTTGCATATAAACTACTTCCATCACTAAGTTGCAGCTTTGCACCATGCCCTTGAGCAGATGGTGGTTCTACGGATTTTGTATTCTCCTCCACTACAGACATAGAG
>Ga0214544_1012773_pt1 | contig 10683 bp, 4 predicted proteins | sample CNSS3metaG_FD_160074 | JGI IMG/M metagenome (GOLD analysis project Ga0214544, IMG submission 160074) | Root nodule microbial communities from cowpea collected in UCLA plant growth center, Los Angeles, California, USA - CNSS3 | ecosystem: Host-associated > Plants > Roots > Nodule | place: USA...
CATTCTAATTTTTTTTAGTTTTTTTTTTTTTTACTCGAGTTACTTTTAATCAAATTTATCAGACATAACATTTTATGATTCGATCATTGAATTTACTTATTGTATTGAGTATAATAAATTTAGTTGATGATATGTTGATTTATTCATATTCATTATTTTGCATGTATTTTTTTTTTTTTAATTTGTGAATGCGTCTTATTTTAAATTTATATAAGATGTCACTTGAATATAATTTATACTACAATGGTAAAATATAACAAAATTCATTCATATCGTTGATGCTAAAAATCATACTATTAAATTAGAGATAATGTTCACACTAGAAGTTTAACAACATGACATAAATTCAGAATGGATAATTAAAATAAAAAACTTCAAAATGGATAATTAAAGTCAATGATTTATTTATCTTTTTTCTTTTAATATAAAATTAAAATATGCTCAATATTGTGTGATAGGACTCAATATGGAAAATTTTCATATTGAAAAAATCTAGTTTAATATTGTATTAGAGAAGCAATAACTATTATTCATGGTTAACAAGACAATAATTTAACAATTTCAAATATAAATTTATCTATCTAAACATATTTTTGCAACTATCCATGCATATTATTTGCAATCTATATGAATAATAATCTACACCACGAAAAGGGAAAGCAAGTGCAATCACATGAATAAACTAAATCGTCTTCGTCACGTTGGCTCCTAAAGCATATCTCAGGCACTGGATTTGTTGCTTGCGTTCAGTGCTTTATACATTTCGTCAATGGTATTCTGTGCACGAAAAATTATAGTCAATACTAAAACAAAAACCTAAAAGCATTAGCTCTGATAAACATAACAAAGTGAGAAATTAAACTCTTGTTTAGTCGTTGATAAACATAACAAAGTGAGAAGAAAAGAAAACCATTATGCATTCCATTTGAAGTTCTATGAAACTAAATTAAATCCATGAGAATTTGTACCTGATAGTATTTAAGCAGTTCTGGTCTTTTCTTCTTAAATGTCGGAGTCATAAGGCCACGTTCCATGTCAAATGGAACTGGGTCAAGATGAACACTTTTAATAAACTCAAAACCTTTTAACTGACAAAAAACAAATAATATCAGGATCGAATAATGCTTCAACAAATGTATGTACCAACAAACACATACATAGAATAAAGAATAGGAAATCAATAGACCTTCTTTTCCTTTGCAATCTTGGCGAGCTCTCCAATTACGTAAGTTTTTGTTCTAGAATCTTCACAGAGAGAATCAAAGTCTGCGGTTATACGATTTTCTTCGGCCCATTTTTCAATTGCTTGCTTGTTGGTGTTAACAATAGCAACTAAGTATGACTCAAAACTATTTCCATAAATCCATATCTGAGATAAAGCCGCGAAAGAATTAACATCTATGTGATTCTATATTCATGGAATGAAAAGAAACTGAAATAAAACTTCTATTTCTATATTTACACTAAACTAAACCTTTTAATATCATCATTCACAAATCCTGATGCTACAACAAATCAACAACAGTTTTTCAACACTTTTTTGGGAAAATGGTTTAACAAAAAGTGTTCAGAGGACATACAGAATCAACGACAGAAGCTTGAACATAAATGTTCTCCAGGTGTTCAACGGCAACATATTCTCCTTGTGAAAGCTTGAATATATTTTTTTTCCTATCAATAATTTTCATGGCTCCATTAGGTTGCCACTCTCCAATATCACCTGTTTAAATAGATCATTCATGAATAAAATGTGGCCATGCAACTCATATAGTAGCAAATATTAATTATCTGAAACAGGGACAAAAGAACCTGTGTGGAACCAGCCATTGGTCATAACCTCTGTGGTTAGGTCTTCACGTTTGTAGTACCCTTTGAACACAGTACTTCCCCTCACACATATTTCTCCTCTTGGTGGGTCTCCAAGCGCATCGTATCCCATTTCAGGAATAGATTCTAGGCACACATCCACATATGGTACAGGAGGCCCCACGGTGCCAAGCATGTCCTTTTCGTTCGGTAATGACACAAAGGTTCCCGCACAGGTTTCAGTTAGACCTATTTTTTTCAGCAGAAACGCATTAATATGTCCATGCTCTCACAACACATGCAGTCATGTAAACAGAAGACTAAATGCATCAATACTTGACATCAGAGTAACTTTCACAGTATTTATTCATAAATTTATGTCTACATTTGAATTAACAACATATGTTTTTCCTAAAGCTATAAGTGTTGTGAATAAGTGGGTATTACAAAGTCATTGTAGTATTAGTAGCACATGCTCTCAAGAGGTTTATATATCAATACACTGCTTACACTCCCAAAATAGGTGACAAAAAAGTGGGTCTTGTAAACATGAAGCTCTGGACCTTATTTAATAAGATAATCTCTTTTACCTTGATTGAAGTTAACCTATACTATTGAATTTGATCTTGAATTGCAAGTTAGGCTATTATTTTACATTATGTACACTATTCTTTACTATATGACTTGTGCATTTTGCAATTGATAATTCCACTTCGAGAAGTTTTGACTCTAGATTTGAGGACTGGACAAAGTTTGCTCCATTGATTATTACATTTTATTTTCCATTTGTTGATTAAAGAGGAACTATCTTCCTCCAATTTCCATGTATGTTTTATACTCTTCATCCAAATGAACTTTTTATTTTGTAAAAAATATTCAGAAAAATATAGTTTGTCACGAACAAGATCAATTGAAAGAAATCAAATAAAAGCATACCATATCCTTGTAGGATATGAGCACAAGTCACCACCCGCAGATAACCTTCAACATGTTTAGATAGAGGTGCTGCTCCAGACAAAATAATACGTACCCTTCCCCCTAAACCTTGCTTTACCTGATCAAGTTACAAAAATATAATATATTAATCAGAAATTTGGTTGCACTTGTTCATAAAAAAGGAGTGTGGAGTTAAACTTAATATTGTTACATCACCTTATTAAATACAATTTTATCAAATAGTGGAGATGCTTCCTCATGATTTCGCCCTTTACCTAAGCTATGCATCTTGCTACAAAAAAAAAAAAAAAAAGAGAATATTTATCATAATATTATGATTTAATACAACTTGCCAAAAAAAAAAATATTTATCATAATCTTATAATTTATGGCGCAAGTGATCACAGTAATTTTGATATTCAACCTAATGAAAATCCAAATGAGCTTTTCTGTGTGAAATGATTTAGGATAGGAACAGTCGTACATGTCATGTTTTGTTCAAGATAGCAGTGACATACAAAAAACATAGTTACTTACTATGAGTAGGCGAAATTGAACACTGTCTGTTTCATAAAGCCCCCTGTAGAAATCTTCTGATTCAAACCTGTTTATCAAATTGAGTATAGGAAATACTGTTCAAAAAGATTAACAGGAGAAAAAGGAATTAACGAAAAAGACTACTCCAATAACTAACAAATAATTTAGAAAGTATGTCCTTCCTGAATTCTACAACACATGATTTTAGAAGGATCACTAAATTGTTAACTACGGGAAAAACTTACCACTGTACACTCTATCAAGCACACGAGGAACTGCAACGAAAATGGTTGGCTTTAGCTCCGCAATGTCTTCTAGTAACAATTTGACATCCTGCAACCATTGCACAAATCGTGTTTACATATTGTCAAAGGCAAAGTTTGACTTTTCTCAGCATAAAGTTAAATCCAAAGCTCAACAATCATATCAAGCCTTCATTCAGTGATGAAATATTTGACATGTACTCACTCCACGCCAGAAACCTATTGAGGCACCATGCATTATCATTGCCTCCTCAATGACCCTGTCAAAGATATGTGCAAGAGGAAGGTATGATAGGTATACATCTTTGTCACTCAACTGCAAGCAGGAAAACGGATTACAGTTAGTAAGGACAAAGAAAGGATACATAAAAATATTGATTATCCTTTTAAATGAAGACATTTTTAGAGAACTCAAATTAAAAGGCCAACACTAGCTTACTTTCTCATGGCAACTGATCAGAACTTTATCAATCCCAGCTAAAAGTGTAATAATGCTTTCATTGGATATCAATACACCCTTAGGGTCACCAGTAGTTCCGCTGGTATACATTATTGTACATACATCACTTTTCTTTTTCTCAGGAAGCTCAAAAGTCTGATCATGACCCTGCTCTAGACATCAAAAATTTGCATGAGGATTGAGAAATACAACCGCTAAATATTCCTTGGCCTATGCAAGTGCACCTACATTTTTTGAACTGGATTTTACATTTACAAGAAAATATTCCTTGTTTTATCATTCAAAATAGTGACAGACACAGGAATATAATATTTTTGACTGTGTTTTAACAGTAATTCCAGATACTCCTTCTATAACTACTTGGCATTATCTGCAATCACTCTTGCATGCTATTTTCAATGAAATTTTACAGCTAAATAGTAAGAGAAAGATTAACTATGCGTCAAATGAGTAACGCACCACTTTCAAAAAGTCCTCCCATGAATACATGGTCAATCCAAACTGTTCAACTTGTTGCCTTTGTTCAGGGGTAACATCTCCAAAACTCACAATTGCTACAAATTAATAAATAAAGGTAATCATTTCTTTCCAAATATGTGAATATTTTAAGAATGAAAGTAGACAATCAATAAAACACACTCTTGACGAAGTTTGCTGCGTTTGGAAATGCCTTCAACAGCTGAAAAGTTTCAACAACAAGTATAAATTAGGCTGGCTAGCAATAGAAATTTTGATTAGACAATTCTTAATCCCTCGTAGCAATAATATAATAGATAATTTGAATAGGCATAAACCTCGGGTATCTTCTTTTCTTCAACAAAAGCAATTGAGACCTCTGCATGGCTTATAATAAATTCCACAGCCCCAGAACCTAATAAGTCATACATGTGTATCAAGCGTCAAAACCCATTACAATTACCATTTGAAAAATTCTAGATGATGGCAAATGTTTATGGTTAAAGAATCTATGGATATGGATTATTGATGTGTGTTCAATGATCAATGGGACATTCTAGTTTTCAATATAAACACTTCATCCCTAAAGGGCTGTTGTGTGAATAGTTGTGGATACAAACAGCTACTCATGTTCCTCCACCCAATAGTTAAATTGTTTTGATGATTTATCTTTGACAGTACTAAATTGGTGTACTAATACTAAAACAAATGTCAGTAACTGGATGAGTCAATGCATCATCATTGTGAAGAAACATGTTAAAGAAGCCTTGCACATACCCAAGGTATCATATAAAGGAACACAGTAAAGTCCATGAGCATTGCAGGCCTGCAATTATGTTGCAATGTGTCAGAAAATATTGCAAAGATATAAGCAAGTTTAGCAGCACTATAAACGGCACCTTGTAATTTAGAACACTAAATATTATAAACAGAAGAAAGTCGTGTTTCAATAAAGAAAAAATTGGCTTTTTCTCCTTCATATTCAAAATCATAATAAACCAACTACAGTAATCATATCAACAATACAATAAAAAGTATTCAATGAAGCAAACAAACAAATATCAAAGTACAAAGTCAATAGAAATCTCTCCATAAAAGTATTAGTAGAAAGAGAAATTTATATGGAGAAAAACACAACATAGAAGTAAAAAAAGTCAAAATAAATTGTACCTGCATGCTCATAATCCATTTTGGGCTATTGGCACCATAAATACCACATTTTACTCCCTGAAAATAGGCATGGTGTAAAGGTACTCAGTTGAGTAAAATAATAAAATATTCAAAGACTTCATGACCAAGCTATTAAAGACATAAAAGTGCATTATCAAACACATAAATATTGATCTCACATAAGTAAATAAGATAAATAGTTAGCTACACTGGTGAGAATCCAAAATATTAGAGTAAAGCATTAAAACAGTAAAACAAGTTAAAGCAAAACATATGTTACTCACCTCCCCATAACCACAAGCACGAATGGAATTTCCAACCTTGACCACCATGTCGTAAACCTCTTGGTAAGTTTGCCACTTATACTTGCCAGGCTACAAAAGAGTGTGACAGAAGTGATAACACATTTTCACAGACAAAAACAATAACAATGACAAAAGTGAAACAGAAAGACAGAGCTTACCTTCCCATCCACAATTTCACGAACACCAAGCATTGTCTTTGTAGGATATTTCTCCACCGACATCCTATACAAACACAAACAATTAAAAAATTAAAATAATCTCTCACTAAATGTAAGTCTCATCCCCTCCAACCAAAGTTGTATACATTAGAGAAAACTCCTCCATTCACCAATTGCTGTAGAAACATAGTACTGTAAAGATCTTTACGCAGTCAGTAAATTAAAAATCAAACTAAATATAATTATTACAAAACCAACAGATTTACTATATATTACATATATTACAATTTATCTTTCTTTCATGCTATCTTCTTTTTAACCTTAAAAAAACAAGCCATTGAAACATATGGGGAGTTGATTGTTGTTCTATTGTTTTAATGAATATCCTCCTCCAAATGTCACCTAAACGCTAATGTGACACATTGTTACACCGTGCTAGAAGGGACTACACTAGTCCTTTTCACTAGATTCAAATCCGAACTGGTATATGTATGTTAAATTATGCATAATTAAAGTGAAATAATAAAGTTAGTTAATTATGATTATGGACATTGTCTATGAAAAAAAAAGTTGCAATGGGATTTGTGTATACCTAAAAATATCCCAGCATGTATCAAGACCTTGTATGGCAGGAGGAGTTGGATCATTGCAGAAAACGCTACGATAGACAGGACCCATTGATGGCTTTTCTTCTGTGCCCTCTTTGGCTTTCTCCACTTCTACGATTAACCTTTTTTCTGCCATCCCTCAATCAACAAAGAGATGGTCTCTTCTCTCTTCTCTCTTCTCTTTTCTCTTTTCTCTTTTCTCTTTTCTCTCTTCAGCCTTCTCAATTTCTAACCTTAATTAAAACATGTTATTGGTCAACCATTTCAGATCACTACACACTTTTTTCTCGGTTACCTAGCTAGTTAGTTATTCATTTTCATCTATTTTCTCTTATTTAACCTTTTTTTTTATTTCTCAAGTAAGCTGAGTTTTAGTTTTTTTTTTTTTCATTAATTGCAGAAAAGAAATTCACTGCAATGCGAAATAACTTTTACGTTTGAATGTGTTAGGTGAAAAGTGTTCTTTAAATGATCTATTATATTTTAATTATCTAAAGGAGTCCTTTTAATAACAAAAATATAAGTTATGAAGTTAACTACACAGTAATTAATTTTATGTATCTGGATTAATCAAATGCTGAAAATAAAATAAAAAACTATAATCCAGACAAACAATATCGTCCAAACTGTCCTTAAATATCAATTGTATGCATAATTTGTGAGTAGTGTTGTTTAATTTTGTCCTTTAATATAACTTTATAAAGAACTGTTATTTATAATTTAAATATTTTTATTTGCAGTATTACATGTCTCCTTTTATTAGATATTTAAACCGCTCCCACCATTATATAATACTTATTTTTTTATTCCATATATATTTGATTATTTATTGTATGTGTACCCAAAAACAATTTCCCATTTCATTAAATATTCTCTTGCAATCAAAGGATCTCAAATGTAATGAGAAATTACACTTATTTTTCCAATGAAATGAAACTCAACAATTATAGCTTTTATAAAATCACATTTACACTTTTTTTTAATTGTAAACATACGTTTATTTTCCTCCTATTTTTACTAAATAATGTTTATATATTTTATGTTTTTAATAAAGTGAGATCCATTTATTGCAGGATTAAATATGTTTTTATCCTTCAACTTTTAATGAAAATTATAATTAGTCCTTCCTGAAACCAATTTAATCTCTTCTCGGCTTTGTAAATGCATGAATTTAGTCATTTTGACCAAATTTTAATAAATTTATTTGACGTTTCAAGCATATCTCAGTATAGTATTTTAGTTTACACCATTTGACACATGTTCACTTCAATATTATTTGAAAAACGCGTTTGAAACATCAAATAAACTTTAAAAAAAAATGGTTTAAAGGTCTAAATCTATGCATTTATAAAGATAAGGCCTAAATTGGTTCAAAGTTTTCAGAAAAGACTAATTCTAATTTTCACTAAAAGTTGAAGGAGCAAAAACATATTTAATCCTTTATTTTACTTTTTTTTATAAAGTATGAAATTTTTATTTTAAAAATACTTCAATGTTTACATTTTAGAATTTTAATTTTCATAATTTTAATAACTTTTTAACAAATATGATATTTTTAAATAAAATAAAAAAGTGAATATCAATTTTCTAAAATTATAAAAAAGAGAAGGTAACTATCATTGTTACAAATAGAGGAATGATAAATATTTATTTTGAAATAATAAGTGCGTAAATTTGATTTTATAAATTATTTTAAAATTAGAAGAAATAAGAGTGTTAATACACAAACTAACGAAAAGGTAAATGTACTTTTTTTTCTTTTTATTCACAATTATTTTACAGAACTAAAATTAATAAAATGTTCTTTTGGATGGAATTAACAAAGAAAAATCACAATTTCATACAAATTCAAAAGAATTTAGACACTAACTACTTTAAAACTACTATTGTTATTTTTCAGTTTTGATCTTTTGGACAGCATAAAAAAAAGATTTTCAAACATTATTAAACATCTATCAACATAAAGTGAAATATAATCTAAATTTATCTTCAAAATTTATCAAGCCTAATTTAAAAAAAAAAATCGTCAAAATCAATAATTTGACCATATTCGAAGAATGAATTAAGTGATAATCCATAAACTGTCTTAATTTTATTGCTGAATATTTATATCATTAAACATTTGTCAGACAAAAACTATATGGTAATTCTATAAATATATTCATTAATGATAACATAGATGATTTTTTTTCATTAATCAATAAATAAATTTTACATGAACAAAGTACAAATTAACGTATATAATCAAAATTAAATTAAATTACATTAAATACGAAAAAATTAAAATAATAGTAAAAAAATCTTTATAATATGTCTTTTCCCTATTCAAGGAAAATCTTAAAAGTATTAACATATCACCATGAACTTACAAATGAATATGACTTTATTCACGTTTTAAAAAAAATTGTTTGAAAAATTAATGTGTTAATAAAAAAAACTGATATTTTATATGATAACTTGTCTTTTAAGTATTATACAGTTTACAGATTAGTCATTGTATTATTGTATACAAGATGCTCTAATTAAATTGGGTTTTTTCTTTTTTCGTTTCGAGGAATTGTAATCTGAATACACATAGAATCTAAATTGATGAGTTTTTTTTTTTCAATATACTTGTTCTTCACTACTTAACATTAATAATTCTTTGGTAAACTAAAAAACAGTGGAATAGGATGATATTCTCACTATATTAATGAAACATGTTTTACATGTAAAATTTTATTCAGAGAATCATGTCAAATTGTCATTATTATTATGTAAATATAATCAGAAATCAACCTACAGATAATATTTGAATCTTATGCATATCGTTGTCTTACTCCAAATACTGATAAAGTTTGATTACGTCATAATTCAATATGAATATGTAAAATTTCGTACCTTTAATTAAAAGGATATTAGAAATGTTTATAAGCAAAAAATAAATAAAAATTCTTAACTAATAATAATAAATTAACATTTGAAAATAAATTTGTCTTGAAATTGAACTTTTTGCATACTGAAGAGGCCTAATTATTTGCTTAGATTTCTGGAGCAATACAAAGACAGATGATAAAACTCAAGTCATTTAGTGAAGTTACTTATGTTATAAAGAGTAAAATTTACTTAAAACATGTGATTAATCATAGACAATCCTTATATTCAATCAGATTAGTAGATTACACCAATTAAAACTAAATTTGCATGCAAAGGCTGTTTTGTCATTATGATGTAATTATGAAATAAAAAAATTGTGCATATTTTCAAAAGATGTAATTTCATTATGAATCACAAAAATTGTACAAATTTATAAAAGAATTGACAAGCTGTGAAATTAGCACGATTTTAAGAGGAAAATTTGTCATTTTAAAGTGATTTTTCTCTTAATGAACTAACGTCGTACAAAATTATGAGGATTTTTATGACAACTTCAATTTTATTTATTTTGTTACAGAATTGAAGTCATTAAATCATAGTACAAACTTATTTCGAAATCGTATCATCTTGACACCTTGTTCACGTCATTTGTTTTTTAAAAGTTATATCATTCTTGAAATTTTATTCTAAACTACACTACAATAGTAAAAAAACTGCATACAAAAGCAACTGCATTAAAAATTTATCTTCAGTGTAACCACGTTCCACCTCATTATGTAGTTGATTTAAGTGACGATGTGTTTCTAGAAGAGAAGATTTCTTTAAACAATATTAATTATAGCATCTTTAGTAAAATCTTATGATATTCTATGTTAACAGTAATTTTTTATCTCATTATACAATACTTTATAAAATTTCATCTAAAATTTACTTTAATAGTAAATCTCACTTTGAGCTCTTAAATAACTCTTTATTAATGTATACACGACCTTATTATAATTTAACTTTTAAGATGTAAGAGTAGAAAAAACATCCTCTAAGGACCATAAAAATATAGAAGATATTTTTGGAGATCTCCAGTTTTTTTTACAAGAACTCATCGTCCATACCACAGATCTTTAAGGTTAT
>Ga0214544_1012778_pt1 | contig 10676 bp, 10 predicted proteins | sample CNSS3metaG_FD_160074 | JGI IMG/M metagenome (GOLD analysis project Ga0214544, IMG submission 160074) | Root nodule microbial communities from cowpea collected in UCLA plant growth center, Los Angeles, California, USA - CNSS3 | ecosystem: Host-associated > Plants > Roots > Nodule | place: USA...
AAATTTTATTTCTATCTTTGTTTATCTTAATCCCCTATATTTTTTATTTTATTTGACTAACTCATTTGTATAGTTTATAAGAACTAATTTGTTAAAAATCAATTCTGTGTTCGTTGGGAGACGACTTTGGGTTACTTTACCCTTACTATTTTGTTGACTGCTTTCTTAACAATACTGAAGTTGTTATAAGATAAGTAGTATTAATTTGATCGCGTCAACGACAACGTTATCAATAGAGTTCCTAAAGGACTACGACTTTGAGCTTCTCTATCACCCAGGGAAGGCGAATGTGGTGGCAGACGCACTAAGTAGGAAGACCATGCATGTGGCACACCTGATGATAAAAGAGATGGAGTTGCTTGAGAGCTTCAGAGACATGAAGCTACAGTTTGAGTAGGAGTCGGAATCCATTAGATGTAGCACTCTGACTATATCTAGTGACTTCCTGAGTTTGATCAAGGAGAAGCAAGCACAAGATGCTAGTTTGCAGAGGGTAAAAGAGCTACTTGGATCGGAACAGGCCAAAGAGTTTGCCTTGGGTAGTGACTGTGTGTTGAGGTTCAGAGGCAGAGTTTGTGTGCCAGATAATGCTGAGCTGAGATTGGTTCTTGAGGAGGGGCACAAGAGTCGTCTTAGTCTGCATCCTGGCATGACTAAGATGTACCAAGACCTCAAGGAGAACTTTTGGTGGCAAGGCATGAAAAAGGAAGTTGCACAGTTCATATCGGCCTGTTTGACTTGTCAAAAGGCTAAGGTGGAGCATCAGAAACCTGGTGGGATGCTCCAACCCTTAGGTATTCCGGTGTGGAAGTGGGATAGCATAGCTATGGATTTTGTTACCCACTTGCCTCGCACCGTGAGAGGGCATGATGCTATATGGATGGTGGTGGATCGACTAACAAAGAGTGCTCACTTTTTGGCGGTGAATCTCAGAATGGCTATGGCCAAGTTGGCCCAGCTCTACATCCGAGAGATAGTGAGACTCCATGGAGTACCCAGTAGCATAGTGTCTGACAGAGACCCCCAATTCACTTCAAGGTTCTGGCAGACACTGTAGGAGGCTATGGGTAGTAGGCTGAGGATGAGTTCTGCTTATCATCCTCAAACGGATGGCCAGTCAGAGAGGGTGATTCAGTCCTTAGAGGACTTGTTGAGAACATGTATCTTGGACCACCTTGGCAGTTGGGATGAGGTGTTACCGCTGGTGGAGTTCACCTACAACAATAGTTACCACCCGAGTATAGGGATGGCGCCTTATGAGGCTTTGTATGGGAGGAGGTGTAGGACTCCCTTATGTTGGTACCAGGATGGCGAGTCAGTTTTGGTAGGACCTGAGTTGTTGCAACAAACCACAGAGAAGGTGCAGTTAGTGAGGGATAGGTTCCAAGCATCTAAGAGTCAACAGAAAGCATATACAGACCGGAGGAGGAGGCCCCTAGAGTTTGAGGCTAGGGAGCATGTGTTCTTGAGGGTGACCCGAACCACTAGTGTGGGGAAGGTTATCCGCTCAAGGAAGCTATCTCCTAAGTTCTTGGGTCCGTATCAGATCTTGAGGAGGATAGGGCCCGTGGCTTATGAGATTGCATTGCCACCCTAGTTAGCTAATCTATACCCAGTCCTCCGTGTCTCAAAACTACGGAAGTATGTTTTTGACCCATCACATGTGTTGGAGGCAGAGGATGTGCAAGTCAGGGAGGATCTCCGGGTAGTGCTACAGCCCGTGGCCATAGAGGATCGCCAAGTGAGGGAGCGCAAGGGAAGAGCCACTAGTCTTGTGAAGGTCACCTGGGACAGGAGGCCATGTGACTCTACCTGGGAGCTAGAGGAAGATATGAGGAGTTCCTATCCACATCTTTTCTGGTAAGTCTAATTTTTCGAGGACGAAAAACTTTTGTTGTTGGGGAGATATTATAAGCCCCTTTTTGTGTCCTAAAAAGGGTTTGGCATGGCCTTTTCGTATGCCCAAGGCCAGCCCAACTGTAGGACCCCAATACCCCTTTCAGCTCACTCAGTATGCTCTTGTCTCCTTTTTCAGAAAACAGTTTCCTCTCCTCTCTTGTCTTCCGCTAGGAGCTCTGCTAGGGCATGATCTTCATCCACCTTCGAGCTAACGAAACCCATCTAGTACCTTCTGGTAAGTTGAACTTTAGAGTTCTTTGGTCTATTCCCTCCTCATTTCGTTGTTTGAGCATGTTGGTTGGGTAGGGTTCCAAGTATTTACCTCGTTTTATCTTGGTTTTCACTTTTCAGCTCACTACTCGAGTTCCTGGAGCTGTAGTACCCCTTAGTTAAGATTTGTTTGCTTTTGGTGCTTAAAACAGAGGTAAGGGAAGCTAGGTTTTGAGTCATTAAGAGCTATTTCTGCATGTCTTTGGTCTGTACCATGATTTTATGCTTGATTGATGTTTTGGATAGTATGAACTGGGTTGTTTGAGTTCTGGTATGTTGCTATTGAGTTTGAGTTCCTGCGGCATGCGTGTAACAGTGGCGAGTACTATTATTCTCGCCCAAGCGAGCTCGTCTCGCCTAGGCGAGAATGCTTGAGACTCGCCTAGGTTTTGTTCGAGCAGCTCGCCCAGGCGGAGGGCTCTTTTTTTGAGCGACACGCTGTCTCGCTCAGGCGAGAGTGACTCGCCCAAGCGAGTTCTCGAAGAAAACTTGGTGTCCTCTGCTCGAGTTCTCGTCCAGGCTAGGGATTTCGATTTTGGGCGAAGAGTGATCTCACTCAGGCGAGGGAGTGTCACCAAGGCGAGAGCTCATAGAGTGCCCCTGTTACAGATCTCACCTAGGCGACTTAGCCTAGCTTAAGCGAAGGCATTTAGCCTAAGCGAGAAAGGGGTCAGGTTTGGGTCTATTTCCTTTTGCTATTTGTGGGTTGGCTGTATGACTTGAAAATGCATGAATTCCTGAAATATATATGCCCTTGAATCGATATGTTTGGTATGAGTGATGGTATGGAATTGTACATGATGGTTGGGTGAAATGAGAATTGACTGTATGAGATGAAAGTGGTGGTTGTGGTATGATAGACATGAAAATTGTGTGTGATAGGCGTAATTCCATGAGTCTCGTGGGGAGACTTCATGGTGACGTGTAGTATATATATTAAGATATGGATTCAAGTAAGGATCGCATCCCGAAACTCTAAAGGGTCAGTGAGTCTCATGTAGAGCAAATTGACCCAAGTGGTGTTAGTGGCAGGAGGCCTTAGTCTTTGGCTGGATAATGGCCTTAGATACTTGAAGGTTAACCTTGTACGTGGTAGGGTGAAACCCATTGGCAATGGCTCTGCAGAGCAGTAGCGGCCACCACGAGTGCAAGCGTCCAGTGAATCTGATCTTAGTATATGTATCCGGATAATTGAGTCATAGTGTCCTATGTGTTTGCTATAATTTGATTCTTTGTGCCTACTGTGCTGCATGATTGAACTGTTTAAATACTTGTCTGCTATACCCTGATAAAATTTATATTGCACTAGCTTACCCTTGCATTTCTGTTTATGTTCCTGTTATGTTTTCTCTTTTGCAATGATCACCCTTGGTGGGAGCAGATGGAGGAAATTCTGGGAGTAGGCCTGGTGGGAGCAGTAGCGCAGCTTAGGGGATTTGTTTGTGTGCCTCTCAGGAGCATTCTATGGCCCTAGTGCCTTTGTAACTCCTAGCTCTAGGAGCCTTTCTTTTGCATAAATGTGAACCTTGTTGTTTCTGTTTTGGCTATGGCATGGTTGTATGCCTAGAACCCCTTTCAAGTACTCTTATGGATGACTGTAAAAGTGAATTCCCTGTCTATGGTTTTTCATCAGTTTGCTTTGCTCTTTATTATTATGATCATGTGATATATTATTAAGTAGATTATTCTATTTAAATGGATGTCACATCCGCAATTTATTTTTCAGCTTAATTATGAAAATGATGTAAAAATATGTCTTTTTAAATAATTTTTACAAAAATAATTAATAACAAAAATTTGAAAATTGTTATAGAATAAGGTTTAAAAAGTAATTTTTAATTATAAATTTTTTTATTACATTATCTTTTAACTATTTTTTTATTAAAATATGTTACTTTCATTTATACATTTTCATATTTTTTCTACGATAAATCAAACTTATATAATGATAATTGTTAATTATTTTTAAAATAAACAGCAATTTCGTAATCTTGTTTTTTAATGATTTAAATATAATTTATAATATATCACATCCATCAAATCACTCACAATCGTCAACAAACTTTACTCTAAATCTACTCACTTTCACCATTAATCCCCTTAAAGTGAACAAGATAAGCTTCACACTCTAATCCACTTGAATTCATCCTATCTCTCCACCTCCAATCAACGATGAGGGAGAAAGAGGGTAGAAAGAGGGAAATTCCTCTATTTTTCAATCATGTTTGTTATGCAATGATTTGAGGGTGATATCAATATTACAATTATGTAGCACTTTATTTTTTAGCATCATTATGAAAACGATGTAAAAATAACGAAAATTTGAAAATTGTTATAAAATAATGTTTAAAAAATAATTTTTAATTATAATTTTTTATTTTATTATCTTTTAAATATTTTTTTATTAAAATATGTTGCTTTCATTTATATATTTTCATATATTTTTTTACTATAAATCAAACTTATATAATAATAATCTTTAATTATTTATAAAATAAAGTACAAATTGGTAACCTTGTTTTTCTTTGATTTAAATATAATTTTTAATCTATCACATCCATCAACTCACTCACAAACTTTAACAAACTTACAACTAATCCACCCAGTTTCACCTTTAATCCACTTAAAGTGAACAACACAAACTTCACACTATAATCCACTTGATCTCTTCCTTTACCATTTCATCCGATCAACCTTGAGGGTGAGAGTGGGGAAAGGAGAGAGAAATTCTTCTATTTTTAAATCATTTCTGTTATGTCTTGGTTTGAGGCTGATATCAAGATTATAATTATGTCCGCAATTTATTATTTAGTTTCATTATGAAAATGATTTAAAAATATGAATTTTCAAATTACTTTTACAAAAATAATTAATAACGAAAATATGAAAATTGTTATAAGATAAGGATTAAAAAGTAATTTTTAATTATAAAACTTTTTATTACATTATCTTTTAAATCTTTTTCTATTAAAATATGTTACTTTCATGTATACATTTTCATATTTTTTCTACGATAAATCAAACTTATATAATATTAATTTATAATTATTTTTGAAATAAAGCACAATTTGGTAATCTTGTTTTTTTATGATTTAAATATAATTTTTAATCTATCACATCCATAAATCACTCACAAATTTTAACAAACTGTACTCTAAATCCACCCACTTTCACCTTTAATCCACTTAAAGTGAACAACACAAACTTCACACTCTAATCCACTTGATGTCATCCTCTCCCTTCCCATCCGATCAACCTTGAGGGAGAGATGGGAAGGAAGAGGGAAATTCTTTTATTTTTAAATCAAATCTGTTATGTCTTGGTTTGAGGGTGATATCAAGATTACAATTATGTCCGCAATTTATTTTTCAGCTTAATTATGAAATTGATGTAAAAATATGACTTTTTAAATTATTTTTACAAAAATAATTAATACCGAAAATTTTTAAATTGTTATAAAATAAGGTTAAAAAAGTATATTTTAATTAGAAATTTTTCTATTACATTATCTTATAAATAGTTTTTTATGAAAATATGTTACTTTCATTTATACATTTTCATATTTTTTCTACGATAAATCAAACTTATATAATGATATTTTTTAATTACTTTTAAAATAAAGTACAACTTGGTAATCTTGTTTTTTTATGATTTAAATATAATTTTTAATCTATCACATCCATCAAATCTCTCACAAATTTTAACAAACTTTACTCTTAATGCACCCACTTTCACCTTTAATCCACTTAAAGTGAACAACACAAACTTCACACTGTTATCCACTTGTTGTCATCCTCTCCCTCTCCATCCAATAAACCTTGAGGGAGAGAGTGGAAGGAAGAGAGAAATTCTTCTATTTTTAAATCAAATCTGTTATATCTTGGTTTGAGGGTGATATCAATATTACAATTATGTCCGCAATTTATGTTTTGTCAACTTAATTATTAAAATGGTGTAAAAATATGACTTTTCAAATTACTTTTACAAAAATAATTAAGAACGAAAATTTGAAATTGTTATAAAATAAGGTTTAAAAATTAATTTTTAACTATAAAATTTTTATTACATTATCTTTTAAATATTTTTTTATTAAAATATGTTACTTTCGTTTATACATTTTCATATTTTTTTACGATAAATCAAACTTATATAATGATAAATTTTGAATTATTTTTAAAATAAACTGCAATTTGGTAATCTTGTTTTTTATGATTTAAATATAATTTTTTATCTATCACATCCATCAAATCACTCACAAACTTTAACAAACTTTACTCTAAATCCACTCACTTTCACCTTTAATTCACTTAAAGTGAAAAACACAAACTTCACACTCTAATCCACTTGATGTCATCCTCTCCCTCTTCATCCGATCAACCTTGAGGGAGAGGGAGGGGAAGGAAGAGATATTTTCTTCTATTTTTAAATAATCTCTATTATGTTTTCGTTTGACGGTGATATCAAGATTACAATTATGTCCGCAATTTATTTTTCAGATTAATTACTAAAATGATGTAAAAATATGACTTTTTAAATTATTTTTACAAAAATAATTAATACCGACAATTTGAAAATTTTTATAAAATAAGGTTTGAAAAGTATATTTTAATTAGAAATTTTTTTATTACATTATCTTTTAAATATTTTTTTATTAAAATATGTTACTTTAAATTTATACATTTTCATATTTATTCTATGATAAATCAATCTTATATAGTGATTTTTTTAATTATTTTTAAAATAAAGTACAATTTGATAACATTTTTTTATGATTTAAATATAATTTTACATCTATCACATCCATCAAATCATTCAAAAATTTTAAAAAACTTTACTCTTAATCCACCCACTTTCACCTTTAATCCACTTAAAGTGAACAACACAAACTTCACACTGTTATCCATTTGATGTCATCCTCTCCCACTCCATCCAATCAACCTTGAGTGAGAGAGTGGAAGGAAGAGGGAAATTCTTTTATTTTTAAATCATCTCTGTTTTGTCTTGGCTTGAGGGTGATATCAAGATTACAATTATGTCCGCAGTTTATTTTTTAGCATAATTATGAAAAAGATGTAAAAATAACGAAAATTTAAAACTTGTTATAAAATAAGGCTTAAAAAGTAATTTTTAATTATAAATTTTTTTATTACATTATCTTTTAAATATTTTTTTATTAAAATATGTTACTTTCATTTATACATTTTCATATTCTTTTCTACGATAAATCAAACTTATATAATGATGATTTTTAATTATTTTTAAAATAAATTGCAATTTGGTATGCTTGTTTTTTTATGATTTAAATATAAGTTTTATTCTATCACATCCATCAAATCACTCACAAACTTTAACAAACTTTACTCTAAATCCACCCACTTTCACCTGTAATCCACTTAACGTGAACAACATAAACTTCACACTCTAATCCACTTCATGTCATCCTCTTCCTTTCCATCCGATCAACCTTGGGGGAGAGAGGGGGAAGGAAGAGGGAAATTCTTCTGTTTTTAAATCATCTCTGTTATGTCTTGGTTTGAGGGTGATATCAATATTACAATTATGTCCGCAATTTATTTTTTGTCAACTTAATTATTAAAATGATGTAAAAATATGACTTTTCAAATTACTTTTACAAAAATAATTAATAACGAAAATTTGAAAATTGTTATAAAATAAGGTTTAAAAAGTAATTTTTAATTATAAATTTTTTATTACATTATCTTTTAAATTATTTTTTATTAAAATATGTTACTTTCATTTATATATTTTCATATTTTTTCTACGATAAATCAAACTTATATAATGATAATTTTTAATTATTTTTAAAATAAAGTATAATTGGGTAATCTTGGTTTTTAATATAAGAGACCCTACACAACGACTCAAGACTAAGGCCTTGCTTCCAAACTCTACCATTGTTCTCACAATATGATCCACCTCCATATTATCAATAGAGTTAACAACGATATCCGGAAGGTCGATTGAGATATCCTTCCTAACGGATATCTCTGGCAACTCGATCAACCCGGCCTCAGGAAACTTCTCGCCACTAGCCGACCCCGCCCCGCTAGCCGTCCCAAGAAGAGCTGCCCTTATCTTCTTCACGTCTTTGCCCTTCCCGGGTTGAGGCGGAAGCTCAGCTTTCCTTTTCGTCCCGCCATGTACATGCACCTCCACAACCGATTCCTGCAGGTTGGGAACGTCAGCTTTCCCAGCCGCCTTGGCCTTAGCGGCCATTTCCTTCCTCACTGATTGAAAGAGCGCTAGATTTTTCTTGCCAGATTGCGCCATATGCCCTGCAATAATATATCACGACTCGGATCAAAACAACTTAGCATTATTAACACAACTTAAGTAATAAACAGATACCTTCAATATCTATTATCGAATGCACCGAATTATAAACCCTAACTAGGCCCTTAGTGGGCAACTATCCACAAACTTTAACAACATCCCCACCACCTCCTTGTCACCAGCCGACAACTCCTCCACTCCCATGTCTTTATATCGAGAAGGATTGTTGGTCCAACTAAAGGGAAACTTGGTACTCCCATCCGCATTCAAAAAATGAGATTTACCCCCTTCCTTAACGACGACTTTGAAGTACCCGTCTTTGAAATGCTTGAAAGACTGGGAGAAAGCATCCAGTCTACTGATGCTGGGGCGGCTGATTAAAGAAAGCCAAGTAGCCGGCCTCCGGGGTCTGGTGTCATAAAAATATAAGAAAGCATAGGGAGTAGGCTCCAAATATAAGGACTCGCACAAAATGCGGAAGGCCTGCAAGTAGGCCCAGCTATTAGGATGTAGCTGGGTAGGTGCCACATTCAACGCCCGCAGCACACCCATAGTGAAATCGTCTAAGGGCAGTCGCACATGAAGCTGAGAAAAGTGGCACATATACATGTAGAAGAATTTTTCGGTAGCCCCCTCTTGCCCGTTGCATACCCGGTCGACGACACTCACCCTCTCCAGCGAAACAATGTCTCCACTGACACCTTTGGACATGATGGGTGTGCAGCTCAGCCAAGAGTTCAACAGACGAGACCACCTGAATAAAGATGATTGATCACGGACATCAGCAGCAACCCACCCATAACCGCCTTTCCCCGGCTAGTTACTCTCCTCCAACTCTTTCGGAGGATCCTCTCGAACCTCCCTCACTACCTCCATCGGCATCCCGCTCGTAACAACTCCAGAACTTGTACCCTCTCCGCCAAGTCGTCCATCCTTACTTCTATCTGACTCAGTACTTTCACTACTACTAGACGAAGACACGCTACCACTACTGGACATACCTGATTTCGTTTTTTACGGGAAGATGTCGGTCGAAATTGAGGACTAGTCGGACACTTTTACGCGCACAAGGTCTTTAAATTCAAAATTCACAAATGAAACAAGTAACCCCTCATCTGTTTGCAAACAAATATTTATAGCCCACAATCCCAAACGACGAACCTCTTCCCGCCAAAACCATACCACACACCAATCGACACCATCATTGCAAAAGATATGACACTTCAAAACGATGGCGCCAAAACTTTTTCGATTTGACCAACTGACACCTTTCACCTACCTTCTGACGGTTACAAATTCTAAGCCTTAACACTGTTCACCACATTTAAAGGCTGGGGGACTGGTGTATCACACCTAGCCGATTCTGCTAGCTTATCAACACATATCATCCTTGACCGACAACCCATATCGGACAAGGCTAGGGGACTGGTGTACCGTACCTAGCCAAACTCGACCAAGTAAACAATGTGCATATCGAGATCGCCAAGTACCCAGGCTAGGCCGAGTTAGCCTAACTTGTACCGGTTTTAACCTGAACTAAATGTCTAAGAGGACAACCTGCACTTCATATCACCAACATAAGCCATCTAGGCAAGTAGTCGGTCTAGACTCGAGCATATCTGGTAAGGTTAAAGCCCAGGCCGGCTACTCCAATAAACTTAGCGAAAATCGAAGCCCCCGCGTTCAATAGGTCTCAAGGGCCTAGGTTGGGGCCCAGGCCCACTCATGGCCCAAACTATAGCCCAGGTCAAGGCCCAGCCTATGAAATCGTCAAACGTCATTAATGTTCTATAAATACACGTGGACCCCATCATTTAAAGGTACGCATTCATTAATCACTGATTTGACTCCCTGAGAACTTTGACTTACTTGAGCTTCGGAGACTCTTCTGCAAGTAACCCCTCCTGGGTTCAAGCTGACATGTATCGACTGGGAAGAGGCCAACTAAGGAGATAGCGGACTACGTGGTAAGGTGACGATTGTGCCTAACCTATCTTATTTGTTCTTCTGCAGGAACAATACCTATGTACCTTTGGTCTCCTTTGTTTTTAGCACACTTTGGCCATTTTTTGGAGACATATGAGACATATTCTTTGTCTCCTTTTATGCTAGAACGAAATTAGCCTTGCACACACCCTAGTTGGCTCTTTTGTCTCTCATTTTTGTAACCTTATTTGACCTAGTTTCTAGAAGCTAGGGTTAGGTTTTTGTAG
>Ga0214544_1012782_pt1 | contig 10668 bp, 10 predicted proteins | sample CNSS3metaG_FD_160074 | JGI IMG/M metagenome (GOLD analysis project Ga0214544, IMG submission 160074) | Root nodule microbial communities from cowpea collected in UCLA plant growth center, Los Angeles, California, USA - CNSS3 | ecosystem: Host-associated > Plants > Roots > Nodule | place: USA...
ACACCATGTTACATTCCAACATATAACTTAAGATGTATATTCGTAATCGTAACCCATTTTTCAATGCTTAGAAGGTGAAAGTGACTCTTTTGAACATCTTTCTCAAAAGTTATTCTAGAGATGAATCCAATAGTCTGAGAAATACATAAATTCTCTCTTGGTAAAGATGAAAGTTAAAGTTATAAAAGAAGTGACTACTTAAGTTCATCTTTTAGGTACAAAGGTATGACATTTGGTTAGGTATCCATACCATCACAAAGAAAGATAAACCATTGCTCTTAGGCAGTCTCATTCTGGTAGAGGATCTTGCATGCCAAATTAATGTAAGTTTCTTCCTTGATTTCTTTGAATATAGGAAATTTTTCAGAATTCTCATGAAGCTAGAAATTGAACAATTATTTTCTCAAGCTTATTTATGAGCATCTTATCTTTATGTCAGTGTTGAAATTTAAAAGAAACTTGATACGGGTTCAAGTCATCACCATTTTTTCTTTAGACAAGGCAAATAAGGAACAATTTTTTTTAAAACAACATTTACTTCCTCATTGTATATGTTTACCAAAACATAACAAAGTTGAACTAAATCCATAATAACATCAAGGGGAAGACTTTTTGCATTTCCTAGAAAAGATTTTGACAGAAAATCTGACATCCTAATCAGTAACAGTGTAGAATGTAGTTCCTACTGCTGGGAAATGTAGAATGCGATTAACAGTAATGCATTCAACGACTAAAATTCATGCTTATGTAATTGGTAAGAATGGGGAGACTTTTAGTATTTCAAGCAAAAATATTGACAGATATGCTAACTTCGTGATGTGTGCCATCAATTATTCTAAGATAAATGACCATACTCCAAATAATCTATTTTGTTTCATTCTTAACTTTTTAGCGCTAGGATAACCATAAAACAGTCTCCCCATTATTACCAATTACATAAGCATGGATTCTAGTCGTTGAATGCATTAGTGTTAATCGCATTCTATATTTCACAGTAGTAGGAGCTAAATTCTACACTGTTATTGATTAGCATGTAAGATTTTTTGTCAACATATTTTCTAAAAAATACTAAAAGTCTTCCCCTTGTTGTTGTAGAGAAGATGCAGTTCAACTTTGTTATGTTTCGGTAAACATATACAATGAGGAAGTAAATGTTTTAAAAAAAATTGTTCCTTACAAAGATGGTGATGACTTGAGCCTCTATCAAGTTTCTTTTAACTTTCAATCCGCACACAGGGACAAGATGTCCATAAGAAGATGGCTAGTTAATTTTCAGCTTCATGAAGATTCTAGTAAATTTCCTATGTTTCGAGAAATGAAGAAAGAAACTTACATTAATATGGAATGCAAGATTCTTTACCATACCGAGACTGCGAAATATTGTTGGTTTATCTTTGCTTGTGAATGTACTAATATCCAAGCAAATGTCATACATTCAAATCTAGAAGGTGAACATAAGCGGTCACTTTCTTTAAAACTTTGTAAACCTTTGCCTTTTCTAAGAGAGATTTTATGCACCTTCCTAATTGTAGGATCCATTCTTAAAATAGCTATTGAGAAAGGTGTTCTAAAGCGTCAATTTCACCTTCTGGATATTGGTAAATGAGTCAAGGCATGTTTTTATCCTTAAAACTTTGATATATACAATGAAAATCAACTCATTGTAGAACGTCAAATGCCTTGTTTCAAGGAAGCTAAAACAAGGCACTGCTTCTGAGTTAAGGATAACCTTTTATGAAAGAACTTTTGGCGTTCTATAATGAGTTGATCTTCGTTTTGTATATATCGAAGTTTTGTAGTAAGGGTAAAAACACCATGTTACATTCCAACATATAACTTAAGATGTATATTCGTAATCGTAACCCATTTTTCAATGCTTAGAAGGTGAAAGTGACTCTTTTGAACATCTTTCTCAAAAGTTATTCTAGAGATGAATCCAATAGTCTGAGAAATACATAAATTCTCTCTTGGTAAAGATGAAAGTTAAAGTTATAAAAGAAGTGACTACTTAAGTTCATCTTTTAGGTTTAAAAGTATGACATTTGGTTAGGTATCAATACCATCACAAGGAAAGATAAACCATTATTGTTAGGTAGTCTCATTGTGGTAGAGGATCTTGCATGCCAAATTAATGTAAGTTTCTTCCTTGATTTATTTGAATATAGGAAATTTTTCAGAATTCTCATGAAGTTAGAAATTGAACAGTTATTTTCTCAAGCTTATTTATGAGCATCTTATCTTTATGTTAGTGTTGAAATTTAAAAGAAACTTTATACGTGTTCAAGTAATCACCATTTTTGTCTTTAGACAAGGCAAATAAGGAACAACTTTTTTTTTAAAACAATAATTACTTCCTCATTGTATATGTTTACCGAAACATAACAAAGTTGAACTACAACCATAATCACATCAAGGGGAAGACTTTTTGTATTTTCCAGAAAAGATGTTGACAGTAAATCTGACATCCTAATAATTAACAGTGTAGAATGTAGTTCCTACTGCTCGAAAATGTAGAATGCGATTAACACTAATGCATTCAACGACTAAAATTCATGCTTATGTAATTGGTAAGAATGGGGAGACCTTTAGTATTTCAAGCAAAAATATTGATAGATATGCTAACTTCGTGATGTGTGCCATCAATTATTCTAAGATAAATGACCATACTCCGAGTAATCTATTTTGTTTCATTCTTAACTTTTTAGCGATAGGATAACCATAAAAACAGTATCCCCATTATTACCCATTACATAAGCATGGATTCTAGTCGTTGAATGCATTAGTGTTAAACGCATTCTATATTTCACAGTAGTAGGAGCTAAATTCTACACTGTTATTGATTAGCATGTCAGATTTTCTGTCAACATCTTTTTTGAAAAATACTAAAAGTCTTCCCTATGTTGTTGCAGAGGATGTGTAGTTCAACTTTGTTATGTTTCGGTAAACATATACAATGAGGAAGTAAATGTTTTAAAAAAAATTGTTCCTTATTTGTCTTATATAATGACAAAGATCGTGATGACTTGAACCCTTATCAAGTTTCTTTTAAATTTCAATCCGCACACAGAGACAAGATGTCCATAAGAAGATGGCTAGTTAATTTTCAGCTTCATGAAGATTCTAGTAAATTTCCTATGTTTCGTGAAATGAAGAAAGAAACTTACATTAATATGGAATGCAAGATCCTTTACCATACCGAGACTGCGAAAGATTGTTGCTATATCTTTGTTTGTGATTGTACTAATATCCAACCAATTGTCATACATTCAAATCTAGAAGGTAAACATAAGCGGTCACTTTCTTTACAACTTGAACCTTTGCCTTTTCTAGGAGAGATTTTATGGACCTTCCTAATTGTTGGATCCATTCTTAAAATAGCTATTGCGAAAGGTGTTCTAAAGAGTCACTTTCACCCTCTGAATATTGGTAAATGGGTCAAGGCATGTTTTTATCCTTAAAACTTTGATATATACACCGAAAATCAACTCATTGTAGAACGTCAAATGCCTTGTTTCAAGGAAGCTAAAACAAGGCACTGCTTTCGAGTTAAAGATAACCTTTTATAAAACAACTTTTAGCGTTTTATAATGAGTTGATCTTCGATTTGTATATACCGAAGTTTTGTAGTAAGGGTAAAAACACCATGTTACATTCCAACATATAACTTAAGATGTATATTCGTAATTGTAACCCATTTTTCAATGCTTAGAAGGTGAAAGTGACTCTTTTGAACATCTTTCTCAAAAGTTATTCTAGAGATGAATCCAATAGTCTGAGAAATACATAAATTCTCTCTTGGTAAAGATGAAAGTTAAAGTTATAAAAGAAGTGACTACTTAAGTTCATCTTTTAGGTTTAAAGGTATGACATTTGGTTATGTTTCGATAAACATATACAATGAGGAAGTAAATGTTTTAAAAAAATTGTTCCTTATTTGCCTTGTATAAAGACAAAGATGGTGATAACTTTAAAGTTAAAGTTAAATGTATGACATTTGGTTAGGTATCAATACCATCACAAAGAAAGATAAACCATTGCTCTTAGGCAGTCTCATTGTGGTAGAGGATCTTGTATGCCAAATTAATGTAAGTTTCTTCCTTGATTTCTTTGAATATAGGAAATTTTTCAGAATTTTCATGAAGTTAGAAATTGAACAGTTATTTTCTCAAGCTTATTTATGAGCATATTATCTTTATGTTAGTGTTGAAATTTAAAAGAAACTTGATACAGGTTCAAGTCATCACCATTTTTGTCTTTAGACAAGCCAAATAAGGAACAACTTTTTTTTAAAACAACATTTACTTCCTCATTGTATATGTTTACCGAAACATAACAAAGTTGAACTACAACCATAATAACATCAAGGGGAAGACTTTTTTGTATTTTCCAGAAAAGATGTTGACAAAAAATCTGACATCCTAATCAATAACAGTGTAGAATGTAGCTCCTACTACTGGGAAATGTAGAATGCGATTGACACTAATGCATTCAACGACTAAAATCCATGCTTATGTAATTGGTAAGAATGAGGATACTTTTAATTAATAATAGTGTAGAATGTATTTCCTACTACTGGGAAATGTAGAATGCGATTAACACTAATGCATTCAACGACTAAAATCCATACTTATGTAATTGGTAAGAATGGCGAGACTTTTAGTATTTAAAGCAAAAATATTGACAAATATGCTAACATCGTGATGTGTGCCATCAATTATTCTAAGATAAATGACCATATCCCAAATAATCTATTTTGTTCCATTCTTAACTTTTTAGCGCTAGGATAACCATAAAACAGTCTCCCATTTATTACCAATTACATAAGCATGGATTCTAGTCGTTGAATGCAGTAGTGTTAATCGCATTCTACATTTCACAGTAGTAGGAGCTAAATTCTACACTGTTATTGATTTGGATGTCAGATTTTCTGTCAACATCTTGTTTGAAAAATACTAAAAGTCTTCCCTTTGTTGTTGCAGAGGAGATGTACACTAGTGCGGAAATGGTATATTACAACAAGATATTACAACATTTACACGCAAACCGATGTAGCACAGTGCACGATGGCATTTTTGAAAATACTGAGACTATTATTACATCGGTTATAAAGAAAACCGATGTAACATTAATTTTTTTCGAGAAAAGAAATCAAAAAACCAAATTTTAAACACTACTACATCGATTCTCTCTAGTAACCGATGTAGTACCCGGATTAATTTCACAACACCTGCTACTTTCCCTCTCATTTCTCATTTTCTTCTTCGCGTGTGCTTCTTCTTCCTCTGCTCCGCTCCTCCGCTCCACCACTGTAATGCGAATGTGAACTGCTCCTCCGCCTCTCACCGTCCAAGCAGCTGTTGCCACCGTCGTTCGTTTAACCACCGTAAACCCTTGCCCGCGCAACCCTTCGTTCGGCCACGCCGCTTCTCTGGTTTGGAACTTTACTTCCACCGCACGGCCATGCCACTAGAGCTTCGTCCGCCGTTAGTCGCCTCCGTAGTCAGACCAATCGCGCCTCCATCCACCGCTTCTCTCAGGTTGGGGTTTGGTCAGAGCGTCGCGGCCGTTGCCGCTGTTGCTGGCCCTCGCGCTGCAGCTCTCCCGCCACCGCAACACCGCGTCGTCAAGGGGTCTCTGACGTCATTCGTGAAAAATGCCACTGCCGCGACTGCCACTTGTTGCTGCCACCCTCTCCACGCCGCTGGTGCTCCATCCGCCGTTAGTCGCCTCCCGTAGTCAGACCAGTCGCGCCTCCATCCGCCACTTCTCTAAGGTTAGGGTTTGGTTAGAGCGCCGCACCCGTTGCCGCCGCTGTTGGCCCTCATGCTGCAGCTCTCCCTCCACCTCGCCCGTTGCCGCCGCGGCTGCCATTTATTGCTGCCACACTCTATTGGTTGTTCAGGGCTGTGTAAGTGTTGTTTTACTTGCATTTGGTGGTCTGAAGGTTCAAACACTCTCACACTAGGCAAAAATTTTCATCTGCTATAACGATTAGTTTTTTCAAATTTTATATAATTTTAATTCTTATATTTATTGGTATTAAATTTAAATCTTAATTGAATATCTAATTCAGATTATATTTGTTGATGTGTGCTTATGGTTATTATTGAACGTGTTGGTTGAGTCCGAAGGTGTCCGACCCTCGGCAATGTTTTTAGAAATTAGTTGAAGTATTTTTCAATCAATGATTTAAAGATGTTTTTCAATCATCAAGAAAATCATTTTTATAAACTTCAACTGTTCATTTGGACAGTTGGGGAATATTGAATGCCAGTATAAACAAGCTTTTTATGTTGTGTAGTAATGGATCGAAGTTGGGTGCATGCTAGTCGAATCACTGATGTGTATGAGAATGGCGTTGAAGAGTTTCTTCAATTTGCTCAGTGAAATGCAACACTCGTGAATGGAAAATATTATTGCCCTTGTGTTAATTGTTTGAATTTTAGACGACAATCAATTGAGCTGATACGAGAACATCTCCTTTGTGACGGTTTCTTAAAGAGTTATAGAACGTGGACCTAGCATGGTGAAGTTGTAAATCTCTCAAGCATACCTCAATCTGAAGAGTCAAATGTATATCATGAAGATCGCATGGAGGATATGATTGATGATATTGGAGAAGACAATTTTAAAAACGCACAAGTGTATGATTCATTGAAAGATGATTCAGAAAAATCTTTATATCCCGGTTGTACAAGATTCACGCGTTTGTCAGCAATATTAAAATTATTTAACATCAAGGCAAGAAATGGGTGGACCGATAGAAGTTTCACTGAATTGCTTGAATTATTGCATGAAATGCTCCAAGAGGGGAATATGTAGAAAAGAGTTTGAAACATTGACTAAGTGTCCAAGATGCGGGGTTTCACGATTCAAAGTGAAGGATGATGATGTGGATGAAGATAACATGAAGAAGGGTCCTCCTGCAAAAGTGTTATGGTATCTTCCAATCATACCACGATTTAAACGTTTATTTGCCAATGTTAATGATGCAAAAAACCTTGTTTGGCATGCAAATGGAAGAAAGAGTGATGGATTGTTACGACACGCAGCTGACTCACCTCAATGGAAGAAAATTGATACTCTTTATCCACAGTTTAGGAGTGATCCAAGAAATTTGAGGCTTGGTCTTGCAACAGATAGGATGAATCCTTACGGTAATTTAACTAGCAAGCATAGTTCGTGGCCTGTTTTGTTGATCATTTACAACTTGCCTTATTGGTTGTCTATGAAGAGAAAATACATGATGTTATCCATGATGATATCAGGACCAAAGCAACCAGGAAATGATATTGATGTTTACCTAACTCCATTGATAGAAGATTTGAGATTGTTATGGGATGAAGGAGTGGAGGTGTTTGATGCACATGGAAATGAGAATTTCAATCTGCGAGCTTTGTTATTTTGCACAATCAATGACTTTCCGGCATATGGAAACTTGAGCGGTTATAGTGTGAAGGGACATTATGCTTGTTCGATATGTGAAGAAAACACAAGTTATCATCAACTAAAACATGGCAGGAAGACATGTTACATTGGTCATCGAAAATTTCTAAGACGTAATCACCCATATCGTAGGTTGAAAAAGGCTTTCAATGGATGCCAAGAGGATAAAATTGCACCTTCACCCTTAACTGGAGAAGAAGTTTATGAGCGAGTGTGTCAAGTCAATGTCACATTTGGAAAAATACTAAAGAAACCTATCATGAAAAACATATGGAAGAAAAACTCAATATTCGTGTAGCAATTATGATTTTGTTAGTTATTTGGGTGTCTTAGCTCGACCAAAGGTCCATTTTAGAACCTAACTGGGATCATGTGACAGAAGCAGATAAAAACATGATTTGGCAGGATATTCGTGTAAGTTATTTTCTCAACTTATATATATTAACTCATTAATTATGATTTTGAATATTAATTACTTATGACCAATCTCTTATTTTGTAGTCAAACTTTGAGTTTGAAACTTCCAATTCCTTAAGGAGTAAGATAATGTCATCAGTAGCCTCAAAATGGAGATAATTCAAGACTAATTTGACTAGCTTTTACGTCTTTGGAAAATATAAAGACAAAAGCCCTTGTGAAATGTATGGCATAGATGAGGAGACATGGCAATTGTTTGTTCAGACTCGATTGGATCCTTCTTGGCAGGTATATTTTTTGTTGATGTTACATTTTGATAAAGTCATAGTGCCATTCACTATTTATGAATATTGTTTCTTTAATAGGTAAAGAGAAAGAAAGCTCAAGCTATCCAACAAAAAAATGCTACTCCTCACAGACTTTCTCGAAGAGGATATGACTTATTGGAAGAGAGAATGATGGAAGAGAAGTTGAAGAAACAAATGGACATAGCTGCTGCTAAAGAAGTTCCTTCTCCTCCATCTCCTCCTAGCCGACATGAGAAATGGAAGATGGCTTGTACAAAACCAGGAGGGCAAATGACATCTGAGAAATCAATTCAGGGGTTGATTGTGGCTTCTTCTGATTTGTATCAAGAACCTTTTCCCATTCCTTGGGATGCAACATTATTTGGCGTTGACAATGGCAATATACCCTTATATGTGAGCATGTCAGATTTGTGGGAAATAATACAGGGTAATCAGATGTTGAACATTGCAGTCATTCAACTTTGGATTATGTAAGTGCACTCTAAATTTAGATTTTGCATTTATCTTATGTTTTTGTGAAATCAACCTTAGCCTTCTGAAATTGTGTGAATGTAGGTATCTAAATGAATTAATTGTCAATGCGGGGCACAATGATATTTATGGTTTCCTTGAGCCTCAAATTATACAAAAGTCTGGGAATAGATCAATGCACATTCAAAGATATATTCAACGATGGATTCATGAATCCAAGAAAAGAATTTACATCGCCCCTTATATTGAAGGGTAAGTTGAACTCTTACTTTAGTTATTATCTAACTAATTTCATATCACTAAAATTCTTATTTACTAGGTCTCATTGGCAATTGATTATTATTTGCCCCATAAACCGTGTTATCGTCTGGTTTTGTTCATTGCACAAGAAGCCAAGCAAAGAAATGAAAACTTTAATACAAAGGTATGTGTTCATTACAAATGTAATGTGTTTTATCATGATTATATTGTAAATTACTAATGACTTTTATTTTAGTGCTATTAATGTAAGTAGTGTCTTGGATGGTAAATCCATTGCATCTTCATCTCATCTGGATTGGATTTATCCTAAGGTATATTTTGCATTGAATCTACATATTATCAACTAAAATGTCTTAGTTCTTCATATATTAATTACATAAATTTCATATATTAGTGCAATAGGCAACGTGGAAGCTTTGAGTGTGGATACTATGTTATGCATTGGATGTGGACTATAGCTCGTGCTACCATTGTTGATTCATGGGCCGATGTAAGAGTTGATTCAATTATTGATGATTAACTTTGCATCCTATGATACACCATAATTAATATATTCTATATTTCAGGTTTTTTATGGAGTCGAGCCATTGGGTAAAGATAAAATTGAAGATATTCACAAGGAATGGGCAAGATATTTTTTGAGGCTAAAACATTAGTTTTGATAGCCATTAGAAATGTTTTATTTTGGACATGTAAGGTATTTTGTAGCTTTAACATTTAGCCTAATAGTTTTGATAGGATTTAGTAAATGATTGTATCTTAGGAAACGAAAATTTGAATTGTCTGGAATCTGGCTTTTTGTGACTTTTACATGTTATTGGATAGTTCCCAAAACAAGCTGACTTTTGAAAAAAAAAAACATCTCTCTATTACATCGGTTGTGACCATAACCGATGTAATACACCCCACCTTAACCGATGTAATATGTTCTGGTCGTGATTTCTCCATTTTAAATCTCTTACAGCGGTTAAAGTTGCACCGAGGTAATATGTTATAGCTATTACAGCGGGTCGAGCAACCGATCTAATATGTCAAACACTTATTACATCGGCAAATATTACATCGGTGGTATGACCGATGTAATAAGTCCAAAATAACCGATGTAATAGGCTTTTTCTGCACTAGTGGTAGTTCAACTTTTTTATGTTTCGATAAACACATACAATGAGGAAGTAAATGTTGTTTTAAAAAAAATTGTTCCTTATTTGCCTTGTATAAAGACAAAGATGGTGATGACTTGAACCCTTATCAAGTTTCTTTTACATTTCAATCCACACACAGAGGCAAGATGTCCATAAGAAGATGGCTAGTTAATTTTTCAGCTACATGAAGATTCTAGTAAATTTCATATGTTCCGAGAAATGAAGAAAGAAACTTACATTAATATGGAATGAAAGATCCTTTACCATACCGAGACAGCGAAAGATTGATGGTTGTCGCAACCGGAATCGCGACGGGAAGGCGAACCAAAAAAAGAAAACGGGTTTAAAAAGAGATTTGGAGTCGCCACCATAGTTATTCTTGAAAACTATGGAAAACCATAAAAATAAAACAAGTCTGCGAAAAACCAGATTTTGGATCCGGGAGTCGGTTACGCGTAGGGAAGGTGTTAGCACCCTACCGCGCCCGCCCGAGAGCGGTACCTTTAATTAAAAATGCAAAGCTGATGTGATTTTCAAAATATTAATTTTCCCCAAAAATAATGAGACAAAAATGCTAAAGAAACAATATATTTTTTAAAAATTTTTGGGGCCCGACAAGGATT
>Ga0214544_1012783_pt1 | contig 10668 bp, 6 predicted proteins | sample CNSS3metaG_FD_160074 | JGI IMG/M metagenome (GOLD analysis project Ga0214544, IMG submission 160074) | Root nodule microbial communities from cowpea collected in UCLA plant growth center, Los Angeles, California, USA - CNSS3 | ecosystem: Host-associated > Plants > Roots > Nodule | place: USA...
ATATATATATATATATATATATATATATATATATATATATATATATATATATATATATATATATATATATATATATATATATATATATATATACCTCGACTTTAAAGTTGACGTTATAATACTCTTATTTACGGCATAGTAAAAATCTCTTTTAACATTATCTTTGTATTCCTAAATATTACATTATTCCTTTGGGTCCACAATCACCTTATAATTGCTAACAATATTATATTTTTAAGATTTTGAGATGTAAGACTTAAGACTTATATTTGAATGACCTAAAATTGTATTTATATGTTTGAACAATTAAAGTCCCTAAAGAAAAAGATTATTATGATTTTTTTTTTTCTGGTTTGAAATATTATTTTATCATTTGATCATTATTTATTACTCAGTTAGCTGCTTGAACTACGAGCCAGTGCTCGAGTCTTTGTTCAAATATTCATCTTTTGTTTGATTTGAGTAAAAAATATGACTACATATATGCAGAAAAGCTAAAAGTTAAAAATTTCACAAATACTACAATTTTCCTAATCAACTTATTCCAACTTAATACAATAACATATAAACACATTATTTTGACATTAGACCAATTTATAAAGCTATATCAAGATCAAACTACCCCTTTTACACATCAAATAATTTTAATATTTCATTTGTAATATACAAAAAGTGAAAAAATATATATAAAAGTGAAATTCTAATGCATTCAAGTGAAATCTGGTTAATTTTAATTTCAACTTATTAAAGAAGAACATTTTAGTTAAATTATCAATACATGACTTAATATTATACAAGAGATGTCTTAATAAAAAATAATTATATATGTTAAATCTTATTCTAATAATTTCTTAGTATGTCAAAAAAGTTTAATATAGATATATTGCCATTATATTTATTAAATTAAATAGTTATATTGCATTTAATAAATATAGCTACTATTATATAGTAAAATATTTATATTTGTATATAGTTATATAAATAGTATATTACTTTGACGTAATTAGAAGAAGAAAAAAATCTCGTAAGAGTACACTAGTGTGCCTGTAGATTTCCTTTTCACTAAGTTGAGAGATATATGGTGATGTGATATCCATAAAAAATAGAAATTTGACATTTTGTTAAGGATGTGAAATTACAAAAGTATGAAAGAATTTAATTTTTCAGTTTTTTATAATTTTTTAAACGAGGAAAACTATATATATATATATATATATATATATATATATATATTTAATGAAATTTGAAATTACAAATGAAAAATAAAAAAATATACAATCAAATTTAAAATTCATTATAAACTTTTATAAATAAATTAACACTAAAAGACTCAAAACAGAGTAATATTTCATCTTAAAATAACATTTAGCAAAACGTTCATAAATATAACAGTTTGCTGTTATGCTTGAATTTAATAGATGAGTATACGACTAATTGAAAAACCAAAATAAAATTATTTAATAACTGTTGGAAGAACGTGTGAAGGAGTGCTGTGGCGCCAGTTACGTGAAGCTTTGGGAAATAAGAGTTAATTTTTGGGCTTTGATTTAGTCTTGATCCAAAGAGTGTTGGGCTGAAGAATCACACGGCCCTTTCTTACATTTGTAACAAACTGTTACGGTTGAATACATTGATTCATTCATGGGAGCATTTTTGTAATAATGGTCGTTCCTTGACTAAGATCCAAAATCCAAGCCACCAAATACTGATTCCTTCACACTCTTTCGCTGCCTGCACTTCTGCACTTATAATGACACTTTTTTCGCACTCCTGCATAATGTATACCCCTTGCGTTATACACGCAATAACAAATTATCAGTATATAAACTATTGCTTTCTTCCTCGTACAATTCAATATACCTTTTTCTTTTGCAAATTGGAAAATGAATAATGCAATAAACATGTCACAAAATTTGCTACTGTCACTACTGCTACTATTACCCTTTTTCTGTTCTTTGCCCGTTCAAGGATTAAATGAACAAGAAAGAAAGGTATGTTCAATCGAAGAGTCTCAGTTATCCAACTATTTTTCAGAATTATTACACATATATGCTTCTTTCATTACACTTTTTCTGAATTGCATGAATTTTGTGGAAAAATAAAAAACAAAAACAGCCATATATTGTATACATGGGAGATCTACCAGCGGATAGAACCTATGCAGTGCAAGCCCACCACCACAACTTGCTAGAGTCTGTGATAGGAAAGTAAGGATCTCTATTATCAAATAGGAATGCATTTGATTGCACTTTTTTTTTTGGTACGATGAATGAATGTTTTTATTTGTTTTACTTCAGCGTGCAGTTAGCCAGACAGTCCAGAATCCATAGTTATGGAAAGAGCTTCAACGGATTTGTTGCACGACTTCTGCCACATGAAGCAGAGAGACTCAAAGGTTGGTACAGTGAAGTGATGCATTAAACTAAAACACAAATGTTCTTTTAAGAATCATCCAATGGTGTTTGATTTTGCGCAGAGGACGAGAATGTGGTTTCTGTGTTTCCAAATACAGTTCGCCAACTACACACGACAAGGTCGTGGGATTTTCTAGGATTGCCCTTAAACGTGAAGAGAAATTCCAAGATAGAAAGTCATATTATTGTAGGGGTGTTGGATACAGGTATGAAGAAAACATTTGTGTGATATTCACAGTGAAAACAGATCATAAATTGGTTTTGTATTGAAACAGGAATTTGGCTTGATAGCCCCAGTTTCAACGATACGGGGTATGGACCTCCCCCACGTAGATGGAAAGGCAAATGTGTAACCGGAGCAAACTTCACTGGCTGTAACAAGTACTGTTCTATGCATCACTTACATTTTCTCAGTCAAGAAAAACACAACATTATGTTAATCTAACATCATACGTTACAACAAATGTAAATAATTGTCGCATGTAAGTTAGTCACGCATGTCCATACACATGTTCATGCAATGAATGAATCGCAGGAAGGTGATCGGAGCCACCTACTTCAATCTGGCCATGAGCAATTCAAGCTACGACAGCGTGAGTCCGGCGGACGACCAGGGTCACGGCACTCACACGGCGTCGATCGCGGCGGGCTCAGTGGTGAAGGGGGCGAGTCTGTTCGGCGTTGGCAAAGGCACGTCGAGGGGTGGCGTCCCGTCAGCGCGTCTGGCTATGTACAAGGTTTGCTGGACTTCAGGCTGCAGCGACATGGACATGCTCGCCGGCTTCGACCAGGCCATTGCGGACGGCGTCAACTTCCTCTCCGTTTCCATCGGAGGCCCCGCACATAACTTCCTCAGGGACCCCATTGCCATCGGAGCATTCCATGCCATGACCAAAGGGATTCTCACTACTTGCTCCGCCGGCAACAGTGGCCCCCGCTTCATGTCCGTCGAGAATGTCGCGCCCTGGATTTTGACGGTAGCTGCTTCCTCCACTGATAGACAGTTCTTTACAGCCGCTGCTTTCGGTAACGGAAACAACGTCACAGTAAGTATGGCACTTTCATATGTTTGTGGTTGGAACTTGATATATACAACTTCTAACAACGTAACCATAATTTAACTCTCTTACCTTTTGCGCTAATATTCTCAATATCTAGTATAAAATAGTTGACAGTGTAAAGTTCTGGAATGGACATAGAAAAGAATTTGAATGATACATATGGTATTTGATTGGTACATGGTAGGGAATGTCTATTAATACCTTTTCGCCCAAGAAAAAGATGTATCCATTGACCAGTGGAATCATTGCTGCTAACGGTAGCGATGATGGCTTTGGCAGTCCTAGGTATTGTTCTTCTTAATTGATCCTGATTTGCTTGCAAAACTTTGTTCATTAGAAAGATGATGATGATGATGATGATGATGTTTATTATAATTATGGTTTAGGGGTTGTGATTATGGGACTATGAGCAAGGAGATGGTGAAGGGAAGAATAGTGTACTGTGTTGGGGGAACGGGAACACAGGACTTAACCATCAAAGAACTACAGGGAGCAGGAACTATCGTAGTCGTTGATGAGGTAATAGACGCCTCCTTCTCCACGGTTATTCCAGCAACCTTTGTTGAAGCCAGTAGTGTGGACCAAACCATTGATCTCTACATCAATTCCACAAAGTACGTTTTTTCTTTCACCATGCTGTTCAAATGGGTACTCACATAACTCTTTCAAGTTAAATAACTCAAAGAAACATCTTGGTTGCATTCCAATTTAGGAATCCTAGAGCCGTTATTTACAAGACAGCATCTAGACAAGTCCCTGCTCCATATGTTGTTTCTTTTTCATCAAGAGGTCCTCAAACGATCACCCCAAATATCTTCAAGGTCATAACACACACACTCTCTCTCTATCTCTCTCCGTTTTGTTCCATTTGGCTTTGCTTCTAAATCTCTGTTTGTTGTATCTGAAGCCTGACTTGACTGCTCCGGGAGTGGACATACTAGCTGCTTATTCCAAACTGGAATCAGTATCAGGGTACCGTGAAGACGATCGTTATGCTATTTTTAACATATTATCAGGAACATCTATGTCGTGTCCACATGCCGCTGCAACAGCTGCTTATGTCAAATCCTTCCACCCCGATTGGAGTCCTGCTGCAATTAAATCTGCTCTCATGACCACTGGTGAGAAAATTAGAACATTGAATGTAAACAAAATTTTCACTTTCAAATCTAACATCTTTCTCTCTACTATTTAGCCACTCCCATCGAAGTCAGGGACAACTTCACGGTACTGGGAGCTGGGTCAGGACAGATTAATCCTGTGAAAGCATTACATCCTGGTCTGGTCTACGACACTGGAGTGCATTCCTATATCTCCTTCCTTTGTAAGGAAGGCTTCAACAGCACCAACATTGGCGTACTGATTGGCAATAGAAATTTCAATTGCTCAAGCATTAAGATTGAGCCAGGAACGGACGGAATCAACTACCCCAGCATGCATGTCCAACTCCCCAGTCCCCTTGATAGGATTTCTGCAGTTTTCTATCGGACTGTGACTAATGTAGGATATGGAAATTCAACTTACAAGGCTAAAGTTACAGCCCCTGAAGGTCTTTCGGTGAAGGTCATCCCAGATACGTTGCGTTTTATCGGATTGCACCAAAAACTGTCATTTAAGGTTGTTCTGAAGGGCCCCCCAATGCCCGTGGAGACTTTTCTAAAAGCTGCATCACTTGAATGGAACGATTCTAAACACACTGTCAGAAGTCCGATACTTGTCTATAAACCAATGTCATTCTATTGAATGTATTGAACCTTAGTGGACAGTAGCATAATCTAGAAAATTGGGCACACGAGTTTTTTGGATTCAAGGAAAAAAAAAATCAGAAATTTATTTACCAGAAAAAGATAGTTCAGGACTTCTCTATTTTTTTTTTCCCTCATTTTATACATCTTAGTTATTTGGTTTAGCTGAATGAAAAGGAATTTGACTGCACGAGCGACCATTTTATTCATCACCTGCATCTTTTTCTTCTCTTAATAACTCACACTCCCTCCATATAATCGTGGTAGGATTAAACATTGTCTCAACTCTGTCATCAAATGTCTATCTTTCGAGTTTGAGCAAATGGGGGAAAAGGGGTGCCCATTTTAAAATATGAAATATAAAATACTTTATATATTGGGGAGAAAGGAGTACCCGTTTTACGTAAAGGTTATGCCACAAAATTATGTGAATGAAAATCACCCTTTATATAAACTGTTGCGACAAAATCAGCATGGTTCTGAAGTTCATAGGCACATCAAACCATGAAGATGTCACGAACAGCCACTTCACAGAACCAAGGCCGCTACTTATCATTGACAGCAGGGGATGATGCTTGGAAAATTGTTTTTAAATTAGGACACTGAAACAACGATGTAAACTTTTTGATAAAATCAATAGAAGATTAAAGATAGATTTCAAAATCCATTAGAGTCACATAGGATAACAAATTGCATGTTCGAATATACAAATTTAAAATGAAAATGTTAAATTAAGTTGAAAGTGGACTAAGTAGATGAAATTGAAACCCATACACAACGGAAAGTCAACCTAGTTCACATACATACAAAAAGCACCGTGTTCAGACTTATGATATGCTTATAAAAATATGAAAAATTATCTTTTGACAAATTTTTTTAACAAACTTTTTGACAAAGTTTCTATAAATAGAATTAAATAGATTATTTTTTTATTTTTTAATCAAAATAAAGTAATAATTATAATATTTTTTTACTTAAAAAGGTAATTTGTCAAAAGTTTGTCAATTTTTTTGTTAAACTATCATCTTCCTAAAAATATAGAAGCTACTGCATTCATGTCATTCACCCGAGGGACCAGCAAAAATTTGAACCAAATAATAAACAGTAAACAGATATCCCCGCACCGAAATTAATTGATGCACACACAAGGAATAGAGGCCGTTGTGCGCACGGCACTACTTCAGCTGAAAGATGATCTCAGTTCTCAAATAAAGATATAAAAGTACAAAATCTAAATTTCTTTTTGTTTTGTTCTATCCATTAAAGCGGTAACAAATTTCTGATTTCTGATGTTTACAGTCAGAAGTTGAAAGTTGAAGATTCCGGTATAACTGGCAATGAAAAATTTGGTCAGTTTCCGCTTAAGAAACCAACCTCCCTCTGTCTCTTTTTCTCCTCAGTGTCTTGTTCTCCTCAGCGGGAGGAAAAACTCCTAATAAGTAAATTAAAAATAAACAAAACAAGACTTATGAAAAAAAAATTAAACCTTCAACAAAGACAGCTCTTTACATGATTTGTTGTTCAGTCCTTTTCCTCCAAAGGTCCCCAATAGACATAGTTGACCTGTGTGGAGGAACTCGCTCCCTTTGAATATATTGCACAGTCAACACTGCATTCGAGACTGGCGGTTATGGATGCTTTTCTGCTTGGTTAATTCCTTTCTCCTCTTTCTTGCTTCTGCCGCAGCAACTGCATCAGCTAGACTTTTCCCCTGGCAAATGAACTGTTCTTGTTTCTTTTCAAGTGAAGATGGTGCAATATAAGCTGTTGAAGATGCTTTATTGTTTGGACCAGAATGTAATTGAAGTTCGTTTTCTTGTTCGAAAGCAGAAGCATGACCATTACAACCAAGAGTGGGTCCATGATAATTCTCTATAATGTGACATCCTGTTTTCTTCTCACCTCCATCCATTGAAAATCTCGAAGGGTCATTAACGAGTCTGGCTTCTGTCCAGGCTCGATAATCCACATTTGCCAGTGTATTCAAAGATGAACTAGAACTACAAGGTTTGCCTAGAGAAAGATTATTTTGTTTATCTTTCAGACTACAGGAAGGTGATGATTGTCCATTTCCAAACTGTGGACAAGGGAATATCCAAGGGCATGGAAACATGTAAAATGGATTTGGTGTTTGCTTGTCATTTATAAGGTTATTTTGCTTGTGATATAATTCAGACTCGGAAGAACATGGAACATTAGCAATAGATGGAATGATGATGGAATTGAATGATGCATTTGGTAAATGAACAGGATAAGTAGGCTGAAGGGGCGAAGGCCAAAATACATGTTGAACTGGAAAAGGGTTATAAAGGAACCATGGACCACTACCAGACGAAGGTATTACCTCAGCCACAGATGACTCGGGCTCAACAGGAGTTTTCTCCTCCTCCACTTCAGTGTTTGTTGACTTGGCGATCTGCAAAATGGAAGATGACATTGATTTTCCTGGATTAATATACTTCCTACGCAAACAAGAGTTACACAAAGCTTAAAGATTTCTATAACATCAGACAAACTTACTTGTGCCTTTAAGTGCTTATTTGTAGTCTCCAAAGACTGATACTCTTTCAAAGCCAAATCTTTCTCCTTTTTGTCAAAAATGTCAGGAAATGTGGAAAAATATGAATTTTCAGATAAAACATCCAATAGGGTAAATATATTAGGATAAAGAAAGGGAAGACAATAAAAGTGCCTCGATAAAAAGATATAAAATAAGGGATAGTACGTACCTTCTTTAGATTTTCATTCTCCACCGCCAAAGTGGCAGCTTTTTTTGTTAATTCCTCACACAGAGCCTGAAACAGTTTTACATACGCATACATATAAAGAAGAAATTTCTAAATATTTCAGTGACAAATCAATCAACCAGAAATAAATATACAACTTAAAAAATCAGAGTTTTTCTTTCATAATAGTTCATTTTAAAATCATATTATTGAAGTTTGCAATGACGTTTAAATATACATATACATTCACAATTCAACTATAGATTTGGGAGTCTTTTGATCTAATAGAAAATAGGATGTTATAAAGAACAGTATACTGCAAAGATCTCGTTAATAGAAAAGATAGATTTGGTATCTTCTTGACGTAATATGTAGTTACTTTGATGTAATTTGTAGTTACTTCGATCGGGACAGAAAAATTTAGAGTAGCATATCACCGATAGCTAGGGAAGTCATCAATTACAGCAAACACTAAATAAAAAATAATCCACATTTCGTTTATCTAAAGAAGGAGCACATAAATACCGATCGTATCCACACTTGGGTCACAAATGGAAGAATTGAGGCTTTAAATCATTTTTATCAATCTAGAATAGCAACATATACCAGCTAACTTTGAAAATGATATAGCAGAGAGAAAAAAAGACATGCTATTTTAAATATTATAATACAAACAAAATTTTTGAAGTCTATATCATGACCGTGCCACCATAGCACATGAAAAGCAGCTATGTGACTGCTATCGAAAACCACTTCACCGGTTCAATCCTATACTGGCTATAGTGGCCTAGAGCCTCCCCTCTCCATCTCAATCTATAGTTGATAAGCACTACTTGTCAACTTTTCTATTTTGGAAAAGGGGAGGAGGCATCTAGTCATTTAAAACTAAACTTTGGATCTAGCTGTCTAATTCTTAGCAGAATCAAAATATAGCATATTAAAATTATCATGCACTAAAAGAAACATGCTTGACCGAAATAGCACACTATTGACTACTAGTCTACTTCTGTATCATGGAACACTGAAGAAGAGCAAAGTTATTTAAAATTAACTTTTTGTTCTGACACCTAATTCTTAATGCAATCTAAACAGGGTTTGTTATAGTTATTATGCACCATATAAAAAAGGTTAACCATAGTAGCTTCTGGTACAAAACTGCTTGCATCCTGTAGTTAAATATCCAAAAAAATCATGTTGTCCGTATTAATACTTGTTTACACACAAGTTTGAGGGAGCAATACTCATAATAATATGGTTGATTTTATATATTGTATTTCAATTTATGAAGACTAATTATAATTACACTGTACCTTACATTAAGAAAACTTAAAAGTTAGGGAGAAATTGTCTCCAAAGCTCACAAAGTAGAACCTTTCTTGCATCTTGCTTCGTTCTGTTGTCGTGGTAATATGTATTTACACACAAGTCTGAGGAAGCAATACTGATAATAATACGGATTGATTTTATATATTGTATTTCAATTTATGAAGACTAATTATAATTACATTGTACCTTATATTAAGAAAACTTAAAAGTTTGTGGGAGAAATTGCCCTCAAAGCTCACAAAGTAGAACCTTTATTGCATCTTGCTTCATTAGGTGTGTGTTTGGTTTAGATGTAGCAAGACATAAGCAAATCTAAAAATGGTGAATTGATTTGCCTATGTATATACCTGCCTACGTCGAATTGTCTGCCTGGCTGACTCTCTATTTGCCAATATCCTGCGCATCCTCCTTGCTTCTTTTTCTTCCTGAACAGAAAGCCCAGTAAATTATAAGGATCTACTATACCCAGAAATTGATGTACAAATTCACTCCCATACCTCAGTTAAATTTTTCCTTGACCTGTTGCAACGACCTAAATGGTTATTTGAGCTATGTCTTACGTTGGAATCCTGCTCCACCTCAGTATGACTTGAGTTTTGTATTAAATTGGCATCCTGCTCCATCTCCGTATGACTTGAGTTATGCATTAAATTGGCATCCTGCTGCACCTCCGTATGACTTGAGTTATGTATTAAATTGGCATCCTGCTCCACCTCCATGGGTTCTGAACAGTTATTCTGCTGAGTCCTCTCTGCTTCTACAGACCCAGTAGTGTCTACTTTTTCTTCTTCCTGCTGACCTGCAATAGCTTGGTCCTGCCATAAATTACACCATTTATAAATTCCTGCGTACAATGCTACAACCGGATGATAGTATCTTAGTTACTGCATGTGATCTTTAATTAATTAACTTATTCAACTTAAAAAAAGAAAAAAGAAAAAAGAAGCTGACTAGGTTTGAATTTCTTCAATGCAGTAAATACATGAATGTAGAAGTTAATCAGTGGTATTCAAAGTGAAAAAAAACCAAAAGAAAGTGCAAAAAAAAAATATATATATTCTTAGACATGGATGTCACATTAACAAAGTCTCAATCACCAACAAGGTAATCTGAATACCACCACCTGATTATAAATTGTCAATGCATGATTAGAAAATCAATTGTTAATATTCCAACTCATAATTTGTAATGCATGTGTTTTTTATATAATATCAGTCGATCTCTCATTGTATCACTTACTTTCTATATGCTAAATATTTTCTTTCATAATAAAAAAAAAAAAAAAAAAAACTGTTTGTAGCAACTCTGAGTTCTTATAGTTGGTGCTAACAATGTGAAATTTTCTTTCTCTATTTCTAAAAAAAAAAATACAATCCAGACCATGGACGAGTCTTTA
>Ga0214544_1012791_pt1 | contig 10662 bp, 9 predicted proteins | sample CNSS3metaG_FD_160074 | JGI IMG/M metagenome (GOLD analysis project Ga0214544, IMG submission 160074) | Root nodule microbial communities from cowpea collected in UCLA plant growth center, Los Angeles, California, USA - CNSS3 | ecosystem: Host-associated > Plants > Roots > Nodule | place: USA...
AGATATGGAAGGTCAATGGAGAGCTTGCTGGGTATGTGCAGAGTTGGACCTCTCTCACCAATGTTGTCGTTTTAGGAGCTGGTCATCTTCTTCCCACCGACCAACCTCTTCATTCTCAAGCTATGATCGAAGATTGGGTTCTCCAAAAGGGTTTGTTTAAAAGCGTGTAGCTTGGATTTTTAATAAATTTAAATGTATTAACTATTATGGGTAACTAAGAAACTAGTCGTTATGAGTGGTTAATGCACTAGCTGTTAGAGTTTAGATAATTAGTAAGTTAGCCGTTTATAGTCGTTGAGAGTACAACAGTCAGGAAATGTGAGTTTATAAATTGTATTATGTATTATATGAATGAACAACAACAGAAAGAGGTGAATAAAGTTTTTTCACAAGCTAGAGAGTTGTTGTCTAAAAGGTGCTAACAAAGTGGTATCAAGAGTTAGTTAGCTTGAGTGTCCAAGTGGAAAAAAGAGAGAGCTAAAGAGTTTTAGTGTTTGAGAAAAGAGAGCTAGAGACCTAAGTGTTTGAGAACAAAGAGAGTGAGATGGCCAGTCTTACAAACAGTGTTTCCCTGCCCAAGTTGACAAAAGCTGTCAACTATGACAATTGGAGTCTCAAAATGAAGGCCTTTCTTGGATCCCAAGAAAATTGGGAGGTGGTTGAAGATGGTTTCTATGAACCAGCCAACACTACAGGTTGGTCAAATGGCCAGTTGAAAGTGTTGAAAGACGCACGTGTGAAGGACAAGGCAACTTTATACATCCTGTACCAAGCTGTGGACGAGTCTGGCTTTGAGAAAATTTCAAGTGCCAAATCTTCAAAAGAAGCGTGGGATATTTTGGAGAAGGCGTATAAGGGAGATGGCCGAGTGAAGCAGGTGCAACTTCAAACATTTAGAGGCGAATTAAAGAGCATGAGGATGAAAGAGATCGAAGGAGTAGCCGAGTACATTACTCGAGTTGAAACCGTGGCAAACCAACTTGCTTGAAACGGAGAGACGTTACCCGCTAGCCGAGTTGTTGAGAAGATCTTGAGGTCATTGACAAACGACTTCGAGAATGTGGTGTGTGCGATTGAGGAGTCCAATGACCTATCAAAGCTCACGGTTGAAGAGCTTGCATGATCTCTTGAAGCACACGAACAACGAAAGAAGTAGAAGTGGAATCCACTTGATCAATTACTCCAAACGAAGATGTCAATTAAAGATGAGAAAGCTCATAACACTCAAGGTAGAGGACGATATCGAGGAGGTATAAGAAGCGATCCTGGTGGTAGAAGCCGAGGACAAGAAGAGAAAGAACAATCCAATCAACAAAATTGACACGGAAGAGGATGAGGTCCATGGAGAGGAGGTTAATCAAGCAACTCAAATGTTGAGTGCTTCAAGTGTGGCAAGATGGTCATTATGCAAAGGAGTGCTACTCGGGCAAGTGTTTCAGTTGTGGTAAGTTTGGACATTTTGCCAAAGATTATATATCTGAAAGTAGAAAGGAAGAGATGATCAACCTCACAAAAGATGTTGAAAAAGAAGCAACATTGTTGATGATGGCGCGTTACTCGGGAGTCGAGCATAAGCAATTGGTGAATTCGGCAAGAAGACCAAGTAATATGGAGAATTCAGCAAGAAGGCTGAGTATAAGTTGGTGAAGCAAGTGGGTTACTCAGATAGCTCGATGGAGCACGTGAAAAGCTTGAGTAGCTCAAAATTTGAAGAAGAAGAGCTTCTAATCCAAATGTTAGAGACTGCAAAAAGAGACTTGCAACAAAGTATTGAAAAGGAGGTTAAAGAAAATTTAATTCTACAAGCAAGCTTAGAGAGAAGGAAACATGCTTTGCAAAAGCGGCGCTTGGAATTTGAAGATGTTTCAAGTTTGCAAGAACAATTACAAGTTGAGAAGGATCTGAGAGCTGCATTGGAGGTGCCAGATGAGAAGTGGCGACTTGAAATGGATGAGGAGATTGAGCACAACAATACATAGGTGTGGTCTGATCTTTCAAAAGGAAGTCGGCCTATTGATAAGAACTCAGTTAACGACAAGTTGGCCACAAAGACAAAGAACCCAATGAGTAACAAGTTGGCCAAAGAGAAGAACAAGCTTGCTAGTAAGAATGAAATAACTGAGAGAGTAGAGAACAAGTTAGCCACGGGGAAAGCGAAGTACAGGTCGACCATAGATAAAGTGAAAGGGAAGTTAGTCATGAAGAAAGCGAAGAAATTAACTATTCGTGAAAGGGACAAGCACAACGTAAGAAGATTTATTGCACGTTGGAAGCCGTGATGAAGAATAAAGGAACAAATATGGAGAATAAAAGAAGCATTTAAGTTTACGGGGGAATTTTGTTGGGTTTTTAATAAACTTAAATGTATTAACCATTATGGGTAACTAGCCGTTGTAAGAAACTAGCCATTGTGAGTGGTTAATGCACTAGCCGTTGGAGTCTAGATAGTTAATAAGTTAGCCGTTTATAGCCGTTTATAGCCGTTGAGAGTACAATGGTCAGGAAATATGGGTCTATAAATTGTATTATGTATTATATAATGAACAACAACAACAAGAGGTGAATAAAGTTTTTTCACAAGCTAGAGAGTTGTTGTCTAAAAAGTGCTAACAGAGAATGCATCAAGAAATTCCACTTACTTAAGCAAAACTAGTGAGTGATAGTGCGAATACTAGGTGACCTTGAAGAATGTGATTGTAAGAACTACATTTCGAGTGAATGAATGACGACTTTTTTCCTCTCAAATCAAATGTTTTTTTTCCTGCATTTTTGTGATGATTATAAATGACTTAGTTATTTTGGTGGGTGAAATCTAAAATGGATACATAAAATTTGTCATTATCACTTTTTCTAAATGTTGACCCATACTAAAGATTTTGTAGTTGTAGCCGAGTTTACATGTACCGAATGTTAAACTAAGTCAGCTTAAGCTGAAAGTTAAGCTCAATCGACCTGAGTCGAAGAATCAATACTAATTGGCCTAAAGTGAAGGTTAAGCTGAGTCATCTTGAATCAAGGGTAGAGCCAAGTCATCCCTAGTAAAAAAACCTAGCCAAGTGGACCTCAATCAAATATCAAGTCAAGTTGTTCCTAGTCATCAGTCTAGGCTAGAGTCTGAGATGAGTTGACCTAGGTCGGAGGTTGTGATGAGTCAACCCTGATCTAAGATCGAGACAAGTCGATCTCAATTGAAGGTTGAGTCGAGTTTACCCATGTTCAGGGGCGGAACTAAGTGGTGACAGAGGGGAGCCACTGTAAGACCCGTGAATTTAATTAATTAAATAAATAATTAATTAATAAATACGGGTTGTAGAAGCCTTTATGGCATTTGTTAGTGGTTGATGTGATGTGGAAAAGTACTAGCTTAAATGGTTGAGAGTACTTTGATTGTGTGAGAAGATTTGGGTTCAAGTCTTATGTATGCCAATTATGTGTTATTTAAATATTATTGTTTTAATAATATGATCGGGTTAAGTAAGAATATAATATTTGAATTATGTTAGTTAGCAGGAAACATGAATTGGCTTTATGGTTTAGCATTGACTTAATATTTGCATGGTTAGGGGTTTAAACCTTGGTGAGACCTAAATTAAGTTTTCTTTTTACTAAACTTGATTTTTGGCCAAGAAGAGAAGAGGTAGAGAATCCGGTAGCCAAAGGGGCTGACAAACAACCCCATAATGGTACTGCACGAAAAGGGAGAGAAATCAGAGTGAAGAGAGTGAGTTAGGTGAATCTGTAAGGCGTTTTTTAGGAGGGCTAAGAGAGACCTTTGAAAGCAAGTGGAAATCTAGAGCCATTCAAGTTTTAAGCAAAAGGATCCAGGTTAGGGGAGTTCTTATTGCTTGTTTTTATTTTGCTATCGTTTGAATATATGATCTAAATCATAATAAAAGAGTAGAACATGTCCATTCTCGATTTTCTTCGCGTTTCTGGATTTCTCTAGAAACCGCCTGGCGGCAGTTCATGCGCCGCCAGGCGGCACATGTGTGTAAGCCCTATTTTTTTCTGGGTTCCCTTGAACCGCCTGGCGGCTGTGCGTGGCCCGCCAGGCAACGCTTCTTGCTTTGGCCAATTTCTGGTTTGTGGTGAATTTTGTGGTATTTGTGATGTTGAAAATAATTATGTATGAGTGCAAAGATGCGTTGAAGGAAGAAAATCTGCCTGTAAATTGAATGGTGTATTAACTAGATGGTTTTCTTTGAGTATGTTTTGTATCGAAAGTTTATGGGGTCTATAAAAGAAAAGAAAGAAGAAAATAGTTATTGTTGGATTATAATGGATAAACATGGCATAAAGGTATACAGAATTATACCGCTGATTTAAAACAGTATGTCTTTAAATCTGATTGTTTGTCTGAAAGGGGTAATGGAAATTATATTTTTATATACACGTCTGGGAATTTTGGGTGGGGTATTGCGGAAGTGAATTGAAGCATTCCAGGTTTGGTGATTGTTTTGGGTTTAGGGCTGGATGAAGAGTATAAGCGGAGGTTTTTATATGTATTGGACTTAAACCTATTTGAATTGGTTTCTAAAACTATAGAAAGGTTGCGAGATTGATGGTTAACTATAAGTGGTTGGTTATCATATGATGTTGGTGTGATTCTATTAGCATATATGTCTTGTTTTTTTTTTTTCCGTTTTGGTTTCAATATGCAACATAACCAAAAGTTTAGGTGAGAAAGGAAGTGGATATTGTTTTTATTATATTTTGATACTTTATAAATTTGTAAAATGCATATACCAAATAGAAAGGGAAAAAAGAGGTGAGGGATATATAATATATTATATAGCTATATTTTAATCTATATTAGGTATGAGATATTTGATATGCGTATATATATCTATTTATATGATATAATGATAGTATAATATTATATAAAGGGTTCAATTTAAGTTTGAAGATTGGATGGCAGTGGGGTATATTATATATTAACTATCCGTGAAAACGTGCAATTATTTAAATTTAATTCCATTCTCAATTTTATATCAAGACAATATGATATTTTATCATGTATAGGAATTTGGGATTTTTAGTGTACATTATTGCAAAACTTTTTGAGGTTGGTGTCGCGTACAGTATAAGTGGTAACGAATTTAGCTACTGTAATTGGCTAGAATGTATATAAATATATGTATTTATTATTAGAAATGTTAATTAATATTATTATATTTTGTTTTCCCAAAGTTTGAGATAAGTACAAACATTTAAAATAAATATCGCGATTTTAGAAGTTAATCGTAGGGATTACTGTAATTGTGAGGAATGATTTACATTTAATGTGATATGTTGTATTTTAGTAATAAGTTGAGGAAAGTTATGCTATAAATTGTGAAATCATGTAAAATGTAGGTTTGGCTTTGGCGGTGATGTTGTTTATTTTCTGTTAGGACTGTGTGACGTTGAGTTGAGTAGAATGTGGCGTGTATCAATTAGTAAATGAAGGAGAGTATGATATGCATAATAATAATTGATTGTGTGGCATGATTAAATGTGTGTTAGCTACATTGGAAATGGTTGATTTGTTTTGATTTGTTGTGTGATTGGTAATATAGTTATAGGATTATATCTAAAGTACCATAATTGTGCTATATTTTGGTAGGTTGTGTGATTTGAGATCCATGGAGATCTGTTTAAGTGTCAAAAACCAGTAGCATTGTGCTACTGGTATGGCGCCTGGCTGCGTGAACGAGCCATCAGGCGGACGGGACACAAATCTGTGACAGCGGTCACAGTGCGAGCAGGGCGCTTGGCGGTAGGGAGGGTTCCGCCAGGCGGAATTGTGCAGCAGAGACCCTGAAGGTGCAGTGGTGCTTGGCGGCGCGAGACGGATGCGCCAGGCGGTGGCAGCGAGTGGCACCCGACGACATGGTGAAGTCCGCTGGGCGGTGACGATGCAGTGATGATGCTGCAGGCGCGTGGCGCCTAGCGGTGTGTGATGCCCGCCAGGTGGTTTGGACCCAGTGTCCGTCTAGCGACGTGGGATGCGCGCTAGGCGGTTTTGGTTCAGTGATGGTGCGTGAGGAAAGGTTTCTACACAACTTTAGGTGATGTTCATGATATGAGGCTTTGGCTGGGGGTCCAGTTACGAGTCTAACCCGTATTGGAGTAATACATGACCACTCTGGGTTGTAGCCTGGTGGTTTAGGAAGTTCAGTGGAGTGTGCGAGTTGTGGCTCGTACGGCGAGGTTCAGGTGATTGCCCTCTTCAGAGTATTCTGATAGAGTTTTGGTAGTCTGGAACAGCTACAAACTTTATGTTTGTTTCGGGGAGCTCCACTTGGTGTCACGGTGAGATGCTGTGACAAGGTTATTCCCACGTGTGGACTATCAGGTGGTGGCCTGTAGTCGGAGGGGCGAGTAGACACTCGTGCAACGAAGATCGATCATTGTTCTCACATAAAGGGTATAGAAATGATAGACGTCTAAATGTAAGTGCTGGAAGTGGAGAATAAAGGAAAAAGGGAGAAGAATACTAACCCGGGGTTTTAATGTTGCAACGTTGTAATTAATATTATATTTGTTTGGTTTTATTTAAATGAGCTCACCCTATTTGTGTGTGTGGCGATGATCATGTAACTTGTTACATGGGAGCAGATGTTAATGCAAGTGAGCAGGTGGATACGTAGAGACGGAGTGGGGATCACGACAGGATTATTTATTCAGTTTTATTATGATTTTCTTTTGTAATTTTTATGGTTTGATTTTGTAATAACTGAATAGTACGATTTTAATTACTACGGAAGCGATGTTGAACTTTTAATTTTCCCGCGTTTTTAGGAAATTGCGAGAATAAATGCGATGTTTTATAAATCTTATTTCTTATTTATTTATAAATAGTAATTTCCGGCTAGGACGTTACAGCCACAACTCTCCCAAATTTTTTATTTATTTATTTATATATATATTTATATATTTTTTTAAATTATACTTATATATTATTTATATTAAGTTTATATTATAGAAAATTATAATAAAGGATAAAATAAAAAAATTTAATGGAGACATTGATTTATAAAAGAGATTAGGGTTTTTTTTCTGGCTATAAGATCTTTCCACCATGTAAATTATCATGAAAGTGTGTGAAGAGAAATAAATACAAAGAGATAGATTGGGAAGTAGAGTTTGAGAAACATATAGATTGAGATTGAAGTATACATTCTTGCATGATCTCTCACAGATCAAGGTTAGTATCTTATTATGATTTATGTATGTTAAATTTATGATTCTTTTTAAGATGTTTCTCCCAAATTAAGTTTATCCCAAATTAATATAAACCCTAATTATGATTTTAGAGATTCTTTTATGAAATTGGTATGAACCCTAATTATAATTTTTTCCAAATTATTATAACCTTAATTATGAAATTTATGGATTTTGTGTTTTTCGCTGCCTATGGTAATTTTTTTTAAAGTTTTGAATTTATACAGTGATGCTTATTTAATTAAAGTGGTATGAGTTTTGTTATGTTTTGCACTATGATAATTGTGATTTGTGAATATAAATTTTATTTTTTCTAGATAGGCGAGAGGTGATAAATTTATATTAGAAAGATGATGATAAAAAATAAAAAAAATTGATTCTTTTTTTAAAAGAGGAAGGTTTGTGATAAAGATGAAAAAAAATGCATTTACGTTAACTAAACTTGAGAAATTTCATGAAAACCAAGAGTTCAAGACAATAAAAAACATATCTCTAAAGTTCTTAGAGTTACATATAATGAATTTAAAAATTCATTAGAACGCGATCCGGGAAAAACGGCCTCAAATTTGACAATACCACCAAATCAAATTGATGAGGTACGAAGGAATTGTCTAAAATGGTATTCATGGTTTGATATCATGATATAATAACGAATGATAGTAATATTTTTTTGAATTCTACTATTATGTTTGCTTGTTTTAAGTAAAGGAAATGAAGAGAAAAGATGAAAAGCTTTTTTTTTGCTAACTAAAAACAAATTATATATAACAAATCTAATTTGGCACCCCTACATTTTTTGTTCAAGTTCCGCCACTGCCCATGTTGAAGGTCATGATAAGTTGGTCTGGGTCGGAGATCGTGACGAGTTGACTCAAGTTGAAATTTGATCCTAGTCGGCCTTGTTCGAGGGTTTAGTTAAGTCTTCACAAGCCCAAGGTCGAGCTGAGTTAGCATGTGCCTAGGTCAAGCCGAGTCAATCTACACCCAAGGTCAAGTTAAGTTAGACTAGGCCCAAATGGAGCAAAGTCGACATGTGTGTTGACAAAAGGAAGAAGATGGACATCTTCCTTCAATAAGGAGTTTTGATGATGATGATGATGATGACTTCTAAAGAAGTATGGATGACTTGATGATGATGCATGGAAAAATGTTGAAGATTGAAAAGAATGCTCGGATTCAAGAGATACATTGAAGACTAGTGCATTTTATATTTAAAGTTCTTATTGTAATAAGTTTAACTTTCTCTAGTTAGTTGTAAGATTGTTAGAACAACAGCCAGCTCGCAACTCCTTTGAGAAAAACTAATTTTTTTGCAAAAATCAATGTGGTAATCGATTACCAACTTATGATAATCGATTACCAACTCAAAACTTTTATTTTTCGAAAATCCACTTAAGATAATCGATTACCATTTCTGGTAATCGATTACCATTGGCAGTTATAACTTGGCTCTTCAAAAATGACTCGAAATAATCAATTACCAAGTGTGGGTACTTGAGAACTCTCTATGGGAAGACTTTGAAAAACCTAGTGTGGGTAGAGCGATAACTTTCATCAAGTGAGATCTTGAGTGAATGAGTGTTGATGTTGTTGCTAGGAGAAGCCAGTCATCCTTTGTGTGATTCAAAGGAGGTGTTCATTCCTTGTGTGATTCAAGGAAGGTGTTTTCATCCCTTGTGGATTTCAAGGGAGGTGTCTTCATCTCTTGTGTGTTTCAAGAGAGGTGTTTTCTAATCCTTTACTCTTTTATAATCTGTTTGTACTCTGATTATTATAGTGATTGAGTTAATCTCTTTGTTTAAGAGATTAACAACGTGACGTAGGGTCTTTTGATCTGAACCAGTATAAATACTTTGTGCAATCTTCTCTTCTCTACTCTTTTTATTTTATTGTGTTTATTAAAATAAAGGAAAGAATTTGAATTGATCTTTGATATTAAAAGGGAAAATTTTAAAAGCACAATTTTTATTGAGAACCCAATTCACCCTCCTTCTTAGTTTCTGACCACTGTCTAGTCATTCCACTACGTGATACCAACAATGGGGTCAAGTTAAGTTAAGTTAGACTGAGTTCAAGTTTACTCAAGTCAATTTAGATTGATGTTGAAGTGAGGCAACTTAGATATATATATATATATATATATATATATATATATATATATGTATATTCATTTAGTTAGTGTCATTAAAAATTCTAGAATCTTGTCTAGATCAATTTCTTGAATCTAGAAAGCCTAAAGATTTAACTATAACATTTGATTCCTTAAATCATCTTAATAAAGTCCGTACTCTATGTTCATAACTTGATTAAACTAATAGATTCAAATATATCCTTAACATTCAACAAATATAAGATGATCTGATTCAACATCATATATAAGATTTATTTCCAATCTTAACCTAGATATGTTAAAGAAGATGAGTGATCAGTTCACCTATGCATTTAGGCACACAATTGAATAATTAACATACATACATATATACATATGTGTGTGTTAGAAGCACCGTAGAAAGTTTAGAAATATTACATTCAATCCCAATATAATAGGATCGATCAGCCATTGTGATGATGTGTTTTCCTTTTACACAAGAATGAGTTGGAAAGCAAAAGAGTGAGCTTTGAATCTTCTTACGAGTTGACTTAAGTCTTTCTTCTTCTTCTTGGTGCTTTTGTTTCATACCTCTCTCAAACCCTCAACAAAAATACGTCTCAATTTTCTTTTTCATTGAGTGTCAACTATTTATATTCTACAACTTTTGCTTAAGTGCACTCAAGCAAATCCTATGTGTAAAGCTAAAAACTTTTTTTTTTTGCTCGAGCAAGAAAAACTATGCTTAAGGAAAATTGAGGATGAGAGATCCATCCATTTTATCTTGTATTCGCTTAAATGAAATATTCGTTGCTTGAGCAAAACTGAGGCCAAGAGATACAATTGTTTTCCTTTCAATCTTTCCTTCTTCCAAAGATTTTAAGTGCTCAAATAAATCATCTTCTAGACAACTTATAAAAGAGTACTCATGTTAGTCTGGCTCATGCATGAAGTATTATCTAGAACAATGAGTGCATGTATTTGATATCTACTTGTTTGAGTATAAAATCTTATCTTATAAACAACATTTAATTGTTTTATTGTCTAGAGAGACCTTATGCTTAAACATTGAGAAGGTTTATCAGATAGTTTAAAGAGATTTTTTGCACTCATAAGATAGAAATGACAATGAAAATATTTGTAAACATTTGTTTATTTAGTATAATCTTTTTGTAATTTACATTGGAGATCTAAAAGTAGTATTGATCAGGAATTTCTGGTATACGAGCAATGTTCATTATTGATAACGCTGTCGTTGACGCGATCAAATTAATACTACTAAACTATAGCAACTTCAGTATTGCTAAGATAGTAGTCAAGAAAATAGAAAGGGTAAAGTAACCCTAAGTCGTCTCCCAACGAACATG
>Ga0214544_1012793_pt1 | contig 10660 bp, 8 predicted proteins | sample CNSS3metaG_FD_160074 | JGI IMG/M metagenome (GOLD analysis project Ga0214544, IMG submission 160074) | Root nodule microbial communities from cowpea collected in UCLA plant growth center, Los Angeles, California, USA - CNSS3 | ecosystem: Host-associated > Plants > Roots > Nodule | place: USA...
TTTATTTTCAATAGAAGAAGAAGGCATCCTATTGATTAGAAAACAAGCAGTGAGGACTGCATCTCCCCAATGATGAACAGGAACATTAGTATTCAACATTAGAGAGCGTGCAGTTTCGATAAGGTGTTTATTCTTTCTTTCAACTATGCCATTTTGTTGTGGAGTGTGAGGACATGTTGACTGATGTAAAATTCCATGGGAAGATAAAAATGAGGAAAACGCAGTAGAAAAATATTCGTTAGCATTATCACTTCTGAGAATTTTAATTGTCTTTCCAAATTGGTTCTTAATTTCATTAAAGGAACGAGTCAATTGACTCAAGGAGATTAAATTGTAAGGACAATGAGGATTGTACAAAACAGAGTTTAAATTTAGTGAAGGAGATAAAGAAATTTTGCCAATTCCTTGAGATGCCACTTTGGATCCACTTGCAACAGTAATAAAATGAGGAATTTTGGGAGAGGAAATGGAGGAAAATGTTACCAGAGACATGATCGGAGGCACCTGAATCAAGAATCCATGGACTAAAACCTTCCACAAATTGAGAAATGCATGCAGTTGACATTGAAGAGGATGGGCCAGGATTGTTGGATTTCTCAGATTTGTACCTCAAAAATTCTTAGTACTCTTCATCAGAAAAGCTAGATTTTGAATGATCAGACTTGGACACATGAGCAGCTTTATCAGGAAAACCATGTAAGGAATAACACTTGTCTTGGGTATGGCCCATTCTATTACAATATGAGCATTGAGGACGCCCACTTCGACCACCACGTCCTCCACGGTTGCTTCGACCTCCTCCTCTTCCTCGTGGTGCTACCATTGCTGATGTTTCAAAAACATCAGTTGAACTTTCATCTTTGACCAATGTAGGTACACGAAGAAGTCTAGTAACTAAGTTGTCCATTGAAGGAATTTGATCACCAGCTAAAACTTGATCACGCACATGATCAAAAGTCGAGTGCAAGCTCCTCAAAATTAAGACCATGTAAAACTTATCAAGTTTTTTGTTGATATCGTCTAATGAATCAGCCACAAAAAAATTCTTCAATTCTTCTACTGCAGCCCTAGCCTTTCCTATATGAGAAACCATATCATGATTGATTTGCTTGAGTGAGGCTACTCTTTGAGTTGCATCAAAGAGGCGTTGAATGTCGTTAGCAAAAATGTCTTGTGCCCTTTTCCAAAAAGAGAAGCATGTCTTGTAAGGTCTCAAAATGTCTAAGACCCCTTGCTCAACCGATTGCCATAAAACAACACACAACTGAAAATTCAATTTCTGCCACTTAGGTTTCTCTTCTTCTGAAATAGTAGAGACCTCTTTTTCAAGATGATCATGATAGCCTTGACAAAGAAACCACAACTCCACCGAAGCTGACCAAGAGGAGTAATTTTTCCAGTTCAATTTTGCAGAAGTAACACGGCAGCGACGGCGGACGGCACGGCGGATGGCACGGCGGATGGCACGGCGGATGGCACGGCGGACGGCACGGCGGATGGCACGGCGGACGGTGGACGGTGGCGGAAGACGGCGGACAAGCGGCGGACGACAACAGTCGCTGTGACAAACAGTGAAGATGAACCAGAGAAGATATTCTGGCTCTTGATACCAACTTGAAGAGGTTTTAGAGAAATGAAAAAGTGAAAAACTATCACTGTTACTGTTTTACCATTGTTTATATAAGAAAAAATAGGCAGAATACAAAAAGTCATCAGTCCTAACCCTAACCCTAAAGAAGGGATCCCATACATGATAATAGAAAAAACATTACATTTCAACATACCCTTTGTGCTTGCCTCCTAACTTTCTTTTTTGGAAATACTTATGGTTTAATTGCAGAGAGAGCTTCAGAATTTTGAAGAGGAGGAAAGAAAGAAAATTCATGGATTTAGAGAGGTAACCGATTCAATTTCTGCTTCCCTGAAACCTGTTATCTGCTACAATTGCCTTAATGGTGTATCTCTTGAATGAAAATTATCAACTTAGTTGTAGTATCTGTCTGGTCTACTTTCTTCGTGTTACTAACTTCTCATTTACTTATGCAGATTGTACTCTAATCCATTCAAAATTCATTGCACCACTTCCACCAGAGGTAGATGAATTTGTGAGCTCTTTGCGCTCAGTTTTTCCCAATGTACTTGACATAAATTACTTGATGAGGAAACATGGAACCATGAGAAAAATGACCAACATTCCGAGTGCTATATCCTACTTGAATAGTAATTTCTTTGCACCTGTTGATTTGGAAATTCCTGACCAAGGTTAGTCACCGCTTCTTGTTGTTCACAACTTTCTCTTCTCGTGCAAAATTCAAAATCATGCTTATTACGTGGTTTCATACTTTCATTCATTTTGTCTAGTTTATTTTGTGGAAAGTCTCGTGAACAAGGTAAAGTTTCATACTTTACAAAACTGAATGCTTAGGCTTGCTTATGTTTTCACTTTTTTAATTACAAAACTGCTAGTTTTCAATCTGTTTATTGTTTTCAAATATTAGTAATAGAAGTATTAAAAAGAACTTCTTCTTTTTCTGTTTCGTGTTTGAATCTTTAAAAACAGAAACAGATTGAAAGTATAAGGTGACAATTTATATAATTAATTAACGGAAATGAAAATAGGAAATGAGACCAAAAAGTTAACCAGCTCTAGGGGGCTTTTACTTGTATTTTGTTTCTTGTTTTCACTTTTTAAGAACTGTCACCATGAAAGAACTTCACTAAAATTCACATTATACAACTCAAGCTATTTTCTATCTTTTATTTTTCATATGAGAGATGATACAAGTACACCATCACATGTACATACACCAATCCAACACTAATAGACGGCATTTTGATATGAGCTGGCATTTATGCATTGGCAAAATGAAAATGACATCTTGCAAAGCATTATTTAATAGGTGGCAGAGGGTAAAAAAGTAGTTAGATTGGGAAGAAAATGTAGAGTGAGAACGATGAGAGGGTGAAATAATGAGTGTAGAAGTTGCAAATGATTGTCAAAGCTCTTGCTCTCGTTGTCGAAGTGGGAGGAGAAATTAGAAGGGGACCATGCCGACGTTGTGGCAAGAAGTGGGCTTGCAAAATATTTGGTTAATTTCGTTACAAAATGTTGTTAATTGTGGTGTGAGATGAGTTAAATAAACTTATGATTTCCACAATCCTTATGAATGTCATCAAGCCCTTGGTCAGTCAATGGTTCACTCCTGGATGTCCTTTGTGGTTTCCACTGCATAATTTTGTGGTGACAGCCTTGGACTTCATTTCCAATCTCAGTGGTTAAAGTCATCCTGAAATGTGGTTACTTGTGGTCACGAGTTACTTAAATGGTATTTAGATTTGGACATGATGTTGACTGACCTAAGAATGAGCATGGGCATTGCATCAATGGTGCTAAACTGAACGGTGAAGCTATTTTTTATGATTGATACCTTGCTTAAGGAACTTTGATTGATTCCATCACTGAAGAGTGCCTACAAAATATTTGGTTAAATTAGTTACTAAATATGGTTAGGTGTGGTCTAGGATAGGTTGAATGAACTTATCAGTTCCTCAGTCCTTATGAATGTCATCAATTCTTGGTCATGCTTTATGCAATCAATAGCTCACTCCAAGACGTAGCTTAATGGTTTCCACTACGTAATTTTGTTGGTGACAACCTCAGCATTCATTGGCAAGATCAATGGTTAAAGTCATGGTTAATTGTCGTTTCATGTGGTCAGAAGTTAGTTAAAGTTAGGTTTGGAAGTGATATTGACTGACCCATATATGTGTGTGGGCACTTAATCAATGGTGGTAAAGTAAATGGTTAAGCTATTAGTTATCATTGACACCTTGCATGAGGGAACTTTGATTAATTCCATCAGTGAAGAGGGTCTACAAAATATTTGCTTGAATTAGTTACGAAATGTGGATAATTGTGGTGTGGATGGATTAGATAAACTTATGAGTTCCATAATCTTTATGAATGCTAAGAATCCCTTGGTGATGCCCTGCCTAGTGAATGGTCCACTTCATGGAATCCCTTCACGGTTTCTATTCCATAATTTTGTTGGTGACAACCTTGCAATTCATTGGAAAAAACAGTGGTTAAAGTCATGGTCAAAAGGGGTTACGAGTTGTTAGGAGTTGTTTAAATGGTGGTTAGATTTGGAAATGATGTTGGCTGGCCTTGGAATGATCATGGATACTACATCAATGGAGCTGAACTCCACGGTTAAGATATTTTTTGTGATTGACACCTTACTTGTGGGAACTGTGATTAAGTCCATTAGTAAAGAGGGTCTGCAAAATATTCGGTTTGATTAGTTACGAGATGTAGTTAACAGTGGTATGGGACGGGTTTAATGACTTATCAGTTACACAATCCTTATGAATGTCATCAATCTCTTGGTCAAGCCTTGTGCAGTCAATGATCCACTCCAAGACTCCCTTCATGGTTTCCACCGCATAATTTGTTGGAAAACAACCTTAGAATTCTTTTCTATGATCAGTGGTTAAAGACATGGTCAAATGTGGTTACATGTGGTCACTAATTGGTTAAATGGTAGTTAGGTTTGTAAATGATGTTGACTGACCTAAGAATGAACATGGGCATTGAGTCAATGCAGCTAAGTTGAATGGTTAAGCTACTTTTTATTGGCATGTTGTTGGTGGGAATTGTGATTGATTTCATCAATGAAGAGGCCTGCAAAATATTTGATTAAATTTGTTAAGAAATATGATTAAATATGGTGTGGGATGGGTTGAACGATCTTATCAGTTCCAGAATCTTTATGGATGTCATGAATTCCTCATGCCTTGGTCTGTGAAAGGTCCACTCAAAGACATCCCTTCATGGTAGCCTTGGAATTCATTGGCAAAAATAGTGGTTAAAGTCATGGCCAAGTGTGGTTACATGTTAGGAGTTGGTTAAATGGTAGTTAGGTTTGGAATGATGTTGACTGACCTAAAAATGAGCATGCATCAATGGAGCTAAACTCAACAGTTAAGCTATTTTTTATGATTGACACCTTGGTTGGAAGAATTAGTTGTGAAATATTTGGATGTTGATACCTTGCTAAATTTGGTTAAATTAGCTATAAAATGTGACGTGGGATGGGTTCAATGTAGTTATTTCCAAAGTCCTTATGAATGTATAAATCTCTAGGTGACGTCTTGCTCAGTGAATGGTTCACTCCAAGATGTCCCTTAATGGTTTCCATTGCATAATTTTGTTGTTGACTTGACGGTTTTGAAATTCATTGGCAAGATCAATGGTTCTTCATCCATAGTTGGCCCTTATGTAAACCATGATGTTTACCCTTGCACTTTGTCCTTTGCACTCTGCTTGTGACAGTTTTGAGTTTTCTCCTTTTTGAGAGAATATATTGAAAATCTCTTACTCAATTCATAAACTATTAACCGTGACTCACCAATGACAAAATACCCAACTCAGCTTAAAAAATATTATTAAAAGTCAGTAGTGGTATTGCAACGGTGTTCAACAAGTTTAAGTGTACATGAAACATTTTCCTTTTCATATTAGGTTGACTGTTGTGGCATTAGGCTGGTGGGAAAAATTTGTTGCAACTTTTCATGCTAGAGCACTGTAGCCGCTTTATGCTTTTATGCGTTGCCTTGGACTCAAAAGAAAAATACGCAAAATATTCCGGACATATCTTCTCACTTATGTTTTTTGGATCAAAATCTGCTGTTTAACTAGTCTTATTCATAAATTACTTCCCCTACGAAGGAATTTTGGGAGTCTAACTACCTAAATCCAAAGTTCAATTTCAATTTCATTTCTTGTTTTCACTTTTTAATTATGAAACTGTCATTTTTTTCCCATTTGTTGCTTATTTTAAAGATTTGTGCCGGGGACACTGAAAACAACTTTTTCTTTTTTGTTTTTTCTGCTTCCTGTAAAATACTTGAACACAGGAAACAAATGGAAATAAGGTGACAACTTTGTTATTTAAAAATAAAAATAGTAACAAAAAGTACAAGTAAATTCCCCCTTAGCTTGTCTAAATTTAGAGAAGACTGAGTTATGTTTTTTTTATTTCTTTAAGAATTATTTTAGACAAAAAATATAAAAAGATTTGTTTTATTTTCGTGATGACTTGTAAGTCTTATTTATTTTTTTTCTTTTGTTGGTTTACACAGCTACTGTAAAAGAAGGCAAGATTCATGGACTTAATGCATTAAGACTAGGCTATTTATTCATGAAGCTATGCTCTATATTGAAAATTTCCCCAAATGTAACTGATTCTGGCAATAAGCATTTGGCTCCAGAGCTTTCAGACTTCACCAATGTATTCCATCCACGGTCAGCTCCAATCCAAGATTTATCTAATGCCGGGGATGTTGGCGTGTGGACCAATAATGCAAGAAAAATCAGTTGTGAACATTTGGTTTTCTTATGGGGATTCAATCTTGGTATGACTGCTGGCATGCTAAAGAGTTTACTTCGTTCATGGCATAATATCTTTTCAAGAGAGTTTGATGTTAAATTGGTGGACAAGAGTTGTGCCATTGTTGTTTTCTGGCAACCTGGAGTATCAAAACAATTTCTAGACATAATGAATAGTGAAGAAATGAGCGGAGACTTAAAGGAATTGTTGTCAGAAGGACTGAGGGTAACCAGTTATGAGACCTCGACAGAATATGCAGGCTAGGTTTGTGGGAGATGGATCTTATGGAGTCACTTGACAGAGCCTTGGAAAGTTCTTATTGTGATAAAGAGAGTAATTGTGAGAGAAAATCCTCTGAAATTCATTGGTATAATGACAATGTAATTAACTTGGATGATCTTTAATGTTGTCTTCTAATCTTATTATTCAAATGTTGGTTATCTTTCGTTGATTGCAAGGACATGAATTTTTTTATGATGCTGAACTTGTCATTCAGCAAGATGCTCCATCATCAATCACACGTATCAAGCTTGCAAATACAATTTTCTTCACTAAATTTACATATTTTAATTATGAGGCATTGGTGCTGATGTTACATTGTAGGAGTTAGATGAGCAGCAAAACAGAATGTCTGGTTTTGTTATAAGGTTTAATTATATTTTTACTGGTTTTGGTCTCTCAAATTAAAAAAAAAAAAAAAAAACCTTTTCTTAGTCCTTCAAAATGGAAAGATTTTGGGTTTAGTATGTAATTGCTAAATTTGAGAAACTAAAATATGTTTTTTAGGATTTAGGAATTAAGAGTTAGAGAGTTTAAAGTTTATTTTTAGCCCCAAATTTAGTGTTTCAAGACTAGAACCATATTTTTCAATTTCGAGGGACTAAAAAAAATGCTTTTTTTTTTTTCCAAACCAAAATCAGAATAGTCCTAAATTTCTGGAATTTAAAATGTAATTAAAACTTGTTATAATTATGAATTTCAATTCTGTATGCAGTTTTTTAATCATGTTATGTAGAATTTTTCCAACAAATGAAAAACACATATATAGTATGGATTGTGTCGACACCCAATTTCGTCTGATTTGTTATGATTTGATTCCTATAATGTGCTGCTCTCATGACCAATTCTTTTCTTATATTGTTCATTACGATTGATTAAGGCTAGGATTGCATTGAGATTGCAATATGTGAATATAAATACGTAGTCTGTCATATGAAAACTGAAAAAAATTTCTCCACACTTCTCTAATTTTTTCCCATCACCACTCCCACACACCTTTTTTGTCTCTCTTTCAAAAAAATATATTGAAGAAGGTAGAAAAGAAAGAGAAGAAAACATTTTCTACACTTTCTCTGCACTATTTCAAAAGTTTTACAAAGTATCCATCCTTACACTTCTAAAATATGCAACAACACCACAAAAGACTCTTGAATCACACAAGAATCACACCAGCACTTCCAAAAGCTTCTTCCATTTGTTGGAAACCAATTGATGAAGTAACACCTTAGCTTGAAGCTTGTGAACCTGAAACACATTTTATAACAGCAATACACACAAGCTAGCAAGTATACAACTGTGATCATGCTCCCCCTATCAATAATATGGGTTCAAATTCAGATTTGATTATTGATTCCAATTTTTAATGCTTAGTTTAATGTGATCAATTATCCATTTTCCAATTTTCCAATTTTTCTCCCCCTTTGGATTCATCAAACAGAACAAATGCATAAAGATAACAAGCATTGCATTTCATTTCATTAATATTGGAAGGGGATACAACCAACAGAAACTGAAAACAGAAAACAGAGGCATAAAGCTGATACAATCAGCCGACTGAAATGAAAAACAACCAACTGAAACAGACAGAACTCAAACTGAAAAATCACAAACACAAGGATGCAATGCATGATCCTAAACAACCACCACACTCAGTCATCCTGAAGGTCATTTCTGGTCTGGAATGAGTGGAGCATATCATGGATATCATGGATTTGGCCATCCAATGCATTGAACCTCTCATTGCAATATTATGATGTTCATGTTGAGACACATTAAGCTCATGCAGCAGAATCAGCACCATCCTCTCAAAATGTGAGTACACAGGGCCTCTATCCTCTAGAGGATTGTAGGGAATCAAGTCCATGGGTCCAGCAGTTGGTTCTTCCTCTTGATTTGCACCACTTGGATCAGCTTCATGGTCATGTGCACCACCAACAACAGCTCCAACAGTTGTCCATCCATTTCCCACCTTGATAAAGCCCATTTTGTGCAGATTTTGGTTGGAGGTATGGTTCAATAGTCCAGTTGACTCCTCTAGCTCATTCTCTACATCAATACGAAAGTATTCAATGAATTTAGACACCAAAACCACATATGGAAGTCTAAAATCCGTGAGCCTCTTGGCCTTGAGCATGTGATCACGAAACACATAGATCCAATCCACTTGAATGTTGTGTTGAATGCAGTACATGAGTATCAAATCTCCCTCATTCAATGTTGAATGGTTGCTACCACGTGGAACAAGGATTTTTGTGACAATCATACCAAGTAACCTTTGATCCACCTTAAGACCACCAACATGGAAGTGTTTGATTTCAACAACAGGATTTCTCAAGCATTGGCCATAGTATTGCATCTTGTTGAATTTTGGAACATCCCCAGTTTCACCTTTTCTCACTTGCACACCCCTTGGTTTGAGTCCAACCACATCTTTCCAAGCTCTCTTGTTGATCTCCATTTGAATACCCTTGATGTTGGACAGTAGGACATCATTTTTTAACTCCAAGTTGGTGAAAAACACCTTCACCAAGTCTGGATATATTTTCCGTGAAAGTTCAAGGAAAGACTTCAACTTTTGATGCTTTAGTTGTTGGAATAGGCTCTCAAAGCCTTCAGCCCTTAGCCATGAGAACCTCAGCACCTTAGGAATGCTGATCTGCTTCCTGTTCATCTCAATGAAGAACACTTGAATGTTGTCCTCATGATCCTCAAACCATGCTTCAATTCTCCCATGGCTGTCATGATTTGGAGACCTTGTAGTAGGAGGAGTGGAGTGCTCATCATCAGATTGGGTAGCTCTTTGGGAACGACGAGGCATGATGAGTGTTGGTATGGCTGTTTCTAAGAGATGTATGATGCAAATGCAACAACACAAGTGCAGTATTTATAATTCAACTAACTGATTTTCAGAAACAATTGATTAAATAGTGCAGATTTTTCTTATTAATTCGTTTTATGTTACCTAAATCAATTTAATGCAGTCCAAAACAGTATCTCATGCATTCATGATGTTTTCAATGTGTTTTTATGAGAGAATCAATCAGTTCAGATCATGCGAGTTGCACGCACATTGGAATTGTACACTAGAATGCTTTTTGGTCAAACAATTCAGTAAAAGTAACACATGGCTGATGAAATGGGCAGTTAAGAGTAGATAGTACTTGACAAAAAAATGCTTTCTTTGATTGGGTTAGCTTAACAATTCAATTCGTGAGTAAAAGCACAGTTTAAGTAAAATCAACACGTTGAAAAATAGAATAAGTCAACTAAAACAGCATCAGAGCATTAGAGATTAAAAACAGAATCTGGTTAAGTGAAATCAGCTGACTGATTTGAAAATCAATCGATTGAAAATCGTGAAATTGAACTTCATTTTTCCAGATTCAGTTTTAATGAAATCAACATACTGAATTATGAAAACATCAGATTAAAAATCATAGCAGATCAATTTTTCATCATCTAGTGGCAGTTTAAATGAAATAAACATGTTGAAATACAGAAACAGTAGGTTGACAGATCATGAATTATGCAAACAAAGGCAGATTTAAGTGAAATCAACACGTTGAAATGCAAATTAAACAGGTTGACTATGACAATTTTTTAATTTTTGCATACTACAGCAGATTTTTATGAAACCAATGCATGAGTACATAAGATTAACATGCTACAAACACATTAGAGCACATTCTTGATGTCTAAACTACCTAGTTCAGTTCTTAGCTTGTTAAATCTATCTCTTGCTAATGGTTTTGTAAACAAATTCGCCAATTAATTTTCAGTTTTAACAAATTTGATTTCACAATCTCCCTTTTGAACATGATCACGAATGAAATGATGTCTAATCTCTATATGCTTGGTTTTGGAATGTTGTATTGGATTCTTGGTTAAGTTGATTGCACTAGTGTTATCACAATACAAAGGTACCTTGCTTAGCCTTACACCATAGTCCAAAAGTTAATGTTTCAACCATATGATTTGTGCACAGCCAT
>Ga0214544_1012794_pt1 | contig 10657 bp, 8 predicted proteins | sample CNSS3metaG_FD_160074 | JGI IMG/M metagenome (GOLD analysis project Ga0214544, IMG submission 160074) | Root nodule microbial communities from cowpea collected in UCLA plant growth center, Los Angeles, California, USA - CNSS3 | ecosystem: Host-associated > Plants > Roots > Nodule | place: USA...
TAAAAAAAAAAAAATAAAAAAAAAAAAAAAAAAAAAAATATATATATATATATATATATATATATATATATATATATATATAAGGTAACTTAATTAATTGTGAATATTTTAATAATTTAAACGAGTATGGAGATATGGCGGGGACGGGTATTATGGCGGGAATATGTACATCCTCATACCCATCCCCATCCCCATACCCATACCCAACGGAAAAAGTCGGGGATTCCCCATACCCATACCCAGTCAATGTGGGGATTCCCCATCAAAACGAGGACGGGTTCGGGCAATACCCACGGGGACGAGTTTATTTGCCATCTCTACTTACCAGTGATCAGTGGCAAATCTTGATCAACATTGTTGGAGAAACCAAAATAATACATTTAATTATTGTCACAAATAAAATAAAAAAATGAATACATAATTTAGTATAATGATAACTAAACAATAAATCACACATATCTAAAAGATTGTCAGAAGAAAATTTGATGATAATCAAACCACACTTAAAATCCAGTTATAAAGAACACATAGTACAATACTTTTCATTTTTCTTCTATATTCATAAAATAAAAGATTAATATACGAGAAAGCGGCGGACCATTGAAGGGACATAAGGGGCCATGACCCCCCAAAATTTTTATATTTATATAATTTATTTAATATATAATTTTAAATATATATTTAAAAATTAATATTTTTAATATATTTTATATATTTGATATTTTAAATTTGTTTATACATCTATATTTATATAAAAAGAAAAAGTTCTTTTTTTTGTTTTTCACATTTTCACATTTACCTTTTAAATATTTTTAAAAATAAAAATAATAATTTTATTAACATTATCTTTTAAGTGATCACTTGTTTAACTTAATCATTTTTTTATTTGAAACTTAACCATTATAAATGAAAATTAATTATAGTAAAATTATAAAAAAATATTTGTATTTATTTTATAATTATAATGATAACAACAATTCTAATTTTATTATTTTTTATTATCATAAAAATAAATTAAATACAATGTTTTTATTAGTTTATATAAAATTTTGAAATTACTCTCTTGATTTCTATTTTTGTTAAAAAATATGAAGTTAGTCCTTCAATTTTTTTTAGTCCCAATTGATCTAGGTTTTGAAAAAATGATACATTTCGGTTCTTTCTCGTTAAATTTTCTGAATTAGATTAATGTTTTTTAATCAAAATTGAAGTTGTGAATAAATATGATTTGCTTTGTTGATGTAACTAATATAATCCTAGTATCAGTTTTGATGAGAAATCCTTACTCCATTTCAAGAAATTTAACGAAAATGACCAAATTGCATTAATTTTAAACAAATCGGACCAAATTGAGACTAAAAAAAATTAGAAGACCAACTTGACATTTTTTACGAAAAAATGGACCAAAAGAGTAATTCAACCAAAATTTTGGCACCCCCAAGATATTAGTCGAAGATCCGACACTGTACAAGAGACTCATTAAATAAATGATTAAACTAATATTTTACTATTAAGTGAGACAAGAGACAAGAGATAATTACCTTCTTCTTTATTTTTTCGAAAATGGAAGAGAACAACTGAGAGATGAGAACAAAAATAATAAATGTTTTTCTCTTCATAAACAAAAGAAAATAGGTGAGAATGAGATATGAGAACAATTTGTGAGAAACTCAAGACATATATAATGGAATCAGAATTAAAATACACAGTACAATATTTTTTCTTCTATCTTCATAAAATAAAAAATTAATATAAAAGAGACTCATTAAATAAATTATTAAACTAATATTTCACTATCAATTGAGACGAAAGAATTACTTTCTTCTTTTCTCCCTTGAGAATGGAAGAGAACAGAGGAGAAATAAGAGCAAAAATAATAGATTTTTCTCTCTTAAGAAACAAAAGAAAACAGGTGAGAATAGATATGAGAACAATTTGTGAGAAACTCAAGACATATAATGAAATCACAATTAAAATTTCGATTATCAAAAAATATAGTACAATACTTTTGTTCTTCTATGTTCATAAAATAAAAAATTAATATAAGAGACTCATTAAATAAATTATTAAAATCTTTTTCTCTTAAAAAACAAAAAAAAAAGGTAAAAATGAGATATTAGAACAATTTGTGAAAAACTCAAAACATAATAAATAAAAAAATAAAAAATATCTTGATAAATATATTTATTCTTTATTTTCTATTATGTTTAATTTTATATTTTATTATTTATTAACATTAATTATTATGTTTATTAAAGAAACAAAATATTTGATTTAATCATCATTAATTTATAATGTATTTTTTAATATTTATAATATAAAAAAAATAAAATACCTCTAGTATAAAAAAATTTCAAAATTTTTTGGGTGTCATCGCCTCTGCCACCACAGTGTTTCCGCCACTGCTAGTGGTAGTATTAGATAAAGAAAAAATATGTTGTAAATTATATGACGTAAAATTTTTTGAAAAATACGATGTAATATATATTACATTTTAGAATGGATGTCACAAAAAATATATATTAATAGAAACATATCCAAAAATTTGGAGAAGACTTCATTCTAAAATACTTTTGCTGAATTTGCATGTAAATTATTTATAACCTTAAACACTTTAATAAACTCTTTTAAGATAAAACAATTTTAATTTATGCAATATATATATATATATATATATATATATATATATATATATATATATATATATATATATATTCTAAAAAGAGACTATAAACCTAAACATTCTACTACATAAACCAGTGTGTATGTACTAAAAAATGATAAGATAGAATCTTGTATACAATAACGGAAAACAGCACTAACAGAAACGGTTATAGCAAATGATCGTGGCATTGTATACTTGTGACATTTAATAGTTCCTTCATTAACTTTACCAGAACATCTTTTCTGCAGTTCTCCCAAAATAAACACGATCAAAGTTACAAACTTGCAGAAATTCAGCCAATACGTTTGATAATCCACAATTAGCAACTCTATTTAAGTTTTACTGCATATTAAGTTTTACCTAAACTACCTAAAATTTCCAAATAAATTATAATAAAATGAATGAAAATATTAAAGTCTCTTGACCTTCAAAAAATCACACTCCTCTAACATTTATTAGTTTGGGTTAATTATTTAGAAAAAAAAAGGAAAACCAATGAAAGAAAAAAAAAAAGAAAAAGCAGAGCTTGAAGAGTAACGTTATATGCACATTTATCACTATTCGTTCTCATCACATAGTAATAATAGTAAAAAAAGTATATATATCTTTTCTTTCCGTAAATATGTGTTGCGTTATATTTTGGGGCTTTTATATATCTTTTTCTAAATAATAAAAATTCAGCTAAAAGAGTAATTATTCCCCGCGTAATTTGACTCACATTCCTAAATAATTCTAATACAAGAGGGTATATTCCACATGTTTCACGATCAATATTTTTTATGCACAAATGCATGGTGTTATCAAAATTTAATTGAGAGTCAGCAGTCACCATTCCAAATTCCAAATTGTTGGTACAGAGATTTCCTTTTATTTTGCCTTTTCTGTCAAGTTTCTCTTGAACAGTAAGGTTCACAAGATCGGTGACAATGAGCGAAAGTACACAAAGAAAAACAAAAAAGAAGCAGCAAGACCCAGTTATTATTACTACCTCGATGACTGAGTCCATGAGTCAATGAAAGAAAAAGAACAAGAAGAAGCAAGACCTAGTTACTGCCTTCACCACGACGTGCACGACGATCACGAATGAACGCTCGCAAAGCTTCATACTGGTCCGGCAAACTTTGCAAGAGGGCGTCAACATGTTCTTCTTCAGACACTTCGTCTCCCAAAGCCATCAACGTGTTAGCGAGACAAGTGATCCTGTTAACAAAATCTCTCACAGTTTGATTTCCTTTGTTCTCTTTCGTGTTCTCGATCTCATCCCTTAGGGCAATCTTGATACTCTCTAACAACTCATTACGGCAGATTTCCAGCGCTGCACTCCAAACCTCCCATGCATGTTCCTTTTCGATCACAAAACAACACATATTTTCAGATAAAGATGATAGCAGCCAACTGCGCAATCTTTCATCTTCAATAACCCACTGCCGATACTCCTCCCTTACCTTATCACAAGAACGATCCTTTTCGCTTGCATATTTTTTAGGGGTCCCAGGCTTTGTCACGAACCCTAGCAAGTTTTCTGTGATCAATACACGCACCACTTGTTTTTTCCATGCAGATACATTGCTCACTCCTTCCAGCTTTATCGGTAACTCGTCCTCCAGTCTCCGTGGCACCCAAGATGAAGTGGGTACCGGTTGCGGTGCCCATGATGTGGATGTTTTGGGTGCTGAGTCCGTTGCCCATGCTGCTGATGCTAACTCCGAAAGCGACTTCAACTCCGTTGCCGATACTAATGTGTTTGCTGTTGCCGATGCTGCCGACAATGATAAAGCGGAAACATAAGCCGAAGCTGACGCTGCTACTGAAACAGAAGAGCTGGAAGAAGACGCAGGCTTAGAATCAGAGGTGGAAGACGACGCAGGTACGGAAACAGAATCAGAGGTGGAAGACGACGCAGGTACGGAAACAGAACCAGAGGTGGAAGATGATGCAGTAGAAGCCGGGGTGGAAGATGACGCAGACGTAGAAGACGAGGTGGAAGATGGTGCAGGCATCGAAACGGAAGCAGAGGTGGAAGATGGTGGATGCATCGAAACGGAAGCAGAGGTGGAAGATGGTGGAGGCATCGAAACGGATGCAGAGGTGGAAGATGGTGGAGGCATCGAAACGGAAGCAGAGGTGGAAGATGGTGGAGGCATCGAAACGGAAGCAGAGGTGGAAGATGATGCAGGCATCGAAACGGAAGCAGAGGTGGAAGATGATGCAGGCATCGAAACGGAAGCAGAGGTGGGAGACGACGGTGAAGCACCTTCGTCGACTTGGACTGGTTTTTCCGCCATGAAAACACAGAGAATGTTAAGATCACGTGAAGAGAAAGAACTGAAAGAAAGCTTTGGATTGTGAGATGAATGTTTGAAAGATCATTACAAGAGGAAACTTAAATAAGCAAAGATAAACACGCAGAAAGTAAAACTAACTGAAAACTAACTGAAAATTAACGGATAACTAACCTAACTGTTTGACAACTGATATACTAACTAAAATATGCCCCCTTAAACTTATCTATATGTAAAAATTAGTATCTGTGACCGTGCTATACAATAATTTTTTTCTATTATAATATGTTAATTACATTAATTTGAATTTATAGAAATATAATTACAAATATTCAGTTTTATCAAATTAAACAATAATATATTTAAGTATTTTTATAATAATAATATCATTTATTAATTATTTTTATTTATATTAATTATATTTTATTATTATTTATTACTGATCAATATATTATTATTTATGTTTGTTATGATTTTTTATTATTTATATTTTAATATTTACTATCAATTACTTCTATTTATATTTGTATATTTATTATTATTTATTATGATTTAAATTACTATTAATCATACTATTTGTTATCAGTTATTATTTATTATCAAAGGATATTATTATTATTTACTATTATTTACATTTTTATTATCATTTATTATTTAATCTGATTTATTATATTTTTTTATTATTTATTTTTCAGGCTAGTTTCTTTCTAATTTTTTCTTATAAAACGTCATTTCATTTTCCCTATTGGAAACAAAAATCTCTTTTGTTAACAGAAAAAAAAAAAATTCTATCACGTGTGTTTTTGAAATCATGATTCCATACATCATTTATCTATATTCATATTTGTTTTCCCATTTTTATAAAACTACCAAAAATATACATTATTTTAATTTTTTTTTTCTTCATGGGAGTGGAAACAATAGACTTATAAAATTTATATCTTAAGCAAATAGTTTTGGTAGTCCTTTATCTTGTTTCCAATACTTATTGGAATGCTGTTTATAATTTACGTGTCACTATCATTTAATTAACTGTGATGGTAAGTTATATGCAAGTCGTTATCATCGTAGCTTATTATTTTAATTTAAGTGAGTTTAATTGTATTATATTTTTACTTTTTGCAAAATTTTATTTTTATAATAAGGTTTCAACTTTTAAAACTTTTTATTTATATTTCAATTTTCTATAACTTAAAAGCTAATTATTATAATTCTTTTTTAGATTTAAAATTTTATACGACTCTCCTATCATAAATTTATAATTCTCACCGCATTTTTTGTAAAATTTTCTAGTACATTTGATAGCCTGTAACATCTGATTCCATGTAGTAGTATTTTCATTTCAAAATTAATATTGCGTTGAATTATTCTTTTTCTTATCCTATAACTGAAGTTGAACTCCCAAGTCATTTTCAAAGCAGTAATGGCATTTTCAGTTTGTTTTTTCGGCTTTCCTCTTCTTTCTGCTCGTGCGGTTTAGTTTCCTTACGTTTCTTGTTTTAACGGATTTTTAGTTCAACGGCTTCGTCCACCCTTTGATGTTTTTTTTTTAAGCTTAGAGGGTACGCTACTTGTTTATTATTTGTTTCTTATTTTTACAACGTATATTATTTGGAGCATGTACCAGGTTTGGAAAGATAGTAGAAAAAAAAAATTGTAAGTATTGAAATTCGAAATCTGGATTGAAAAACCATCGAATTTTGAATTTTGAAATTTGGTTTAGTAATTCAACGGATTTTAAAATTTGTAAAATATGGTTCAGGAATTCACTAGTTTTCGAAATATGGTTCAGGAACTCACCGAATTTTGAAATACGGTTCAGGAACTCACCAAATTTAAAAATACGGTTTAGGAACCTCACTAAATTTTGAAATACGGTTCAAGAACTCACTGGATTTCGAAATACGATTCAGGAACTCACTGAATTTCAAAATTCAGAGTTTATGAATTCACCGAATTTCGAAATCCAATTTAGAAACCCAATAAATTTTGAAATCTGGTTTAAGTACTCACCCAATTTTTAAATCAGGTTAACTTTTTTCTTGGATTTCAAAATCTAGTTAACTCTTCTTTTTCTATTATTTTTTTAGCTTTTCTAATTTCCTTCAATTTATTATCTTTAAATTTATTTTATTATTACATAATTTTTTAAAATTAAATATTTTAATTAGTATAATTTATTTTTAAATATTAATTTTTATTAGAAAAATAAAATTTATTTGATTTGACTCAATTTTAATTTAATAAAAACTTAAATAAAATTTATTAAATATTTTAATTAGTTTAATTTAATATTTTAATATAATTTAGTTTATGTTATCCGGATTCCTGTTAACATATTTGTTACAATTTTGTTTTAAATTAAAATTTAACAAATATTTTGATTATATAGTTTTCTTTTATTTGAATTAAAATTGATTAGTATAATTATTGATTAAAATATCTATGTTATGAATGAATGATTGTCCATTTATTTGATACATTTACTCATATGATTCATTACTCTTTATGGTAAATATTTGTATTAACTAAGTTTATTTGTTTTCATTATGGATTACATATTGTATCTATGAATAGGACTCTTCCTATCAATAATAAGTATACACAAATGAGTTGCTTCATATTCTTTATTCTCTATTCTCTGTTGTTTCTTCTCTATTATCTATTATTCTCTCTATTATTCACTTTATTTCATAACATAACACGTTATCAGCACGATGCTCCAACCAACCAATTGAGGACTAGTGGAAGTTTTTTCTCTATAACGACAGTGTTATGCGTGTCCCAATTCAAGGTCTTTCTAATCCTTTCTCAGATTATAATTTTACCTTTATATTCTTCCTCTTGTGATAAGAATTATTTAACTTTATCAATTTTCATCTTCGTCTTATTATTTTTATTTTTATTTTGACGGTGATTATTATTATTATTATTATTATTATTATTATTAATATAATTATTTTATGTGTTAGTTCTAAACACATGAAATGTTGCAAAATTTGGATTTGTGACCCTTGATATTACAAAGAAAAATTTCTTATATTGGATTTTAAATGTTGAAATATATTTAGATGCAATGGATATTGGGATACCATTAAATAAATAAATAAAGCATCTAAGCAACATGACAAAAATATTGTGAAAAGAGATTTCACAAATATTGTGAATTTATTTTATGCCTATGTATGGCTGGCTGGACAAAGCAATCAAGCTTTTGATGAAAAATCATGAGATCCGCCTAATATTCCCAGAAGTGAATGCAGCAATCAATATTATGAATTTATTTCATGCCTTTGTATGGCTGAACAAAGCAATGAGCTTTTGACCTCAAGAAAATCATGAAACCTGTCCAAATTGGTTCTGCTTCATTCCCAGAAGTGAATGCAACAACATTTGATTTATATTTTCATGATCTTGATTTTGGACATGGTTATAAAGAAAATTTCAAAGACACATTTTGTCACCAGAAGTGGCACAATAATGTGAAAAAAAAGGAAAAGGAAAATGTGAAAATATTGACAAAAAGATGAAAGTATATATTATCATTACGGTGGTAAAGGCCATTTGAGTTGTACTTATTGTACACCAAAGCATCTTACAAATAATGAGAAGAACATAGAAACACAATTTGCTTATGAAGATGGTGATTCTGATTATGGCCATATGGATGCTACTCATCTTGATATTGTTATTTTCTTTGCTAAAGCAAATGGAAGCATTGATCACCTCATTGATTATGAGAGTGTTAAAAAAAATTACTAGGAAAGTTGTGAATATGTTTGGTTAAGGTTTATAATTCAACATGTGCAAGAAACTTGTGACTATCCCCGAGAAAGATGGAATCAACAACTATATATGAACACAATAGTGTATTGTTCAATTGAAAAGATGATATAGATATACAAAAATTCGTTCATCTGAAAATATGACAAGTCTATTTGTAAAGTTTTTGCCAAGAAAAACTTTTGAGCAAATGACTCACAAATTCGGACTCTCAGACTGTTGTACTCTTTTTCCTTCACTAGGTTCACAAATTCGGACTCTCATATTTGAAACATTTACTCATATGATTCATTATTCTCTATGGTAAATATTTGTATTAACTAAATTGATTTGTTTCCTTTATGGATTACATATTGTATCTATAAATAGGACTCTCCCTATCAATAATAAGTATACACAAATGAGTTGCTCCCTATTCTTTATTCTTTATTCTCTATTCTCTATTGTTTCTTCTCTTCTCTATTATCTATTATTCTCTCTATTATTCACTTTATTTCATAACAATCTATTAATAGTATAGTTCGAACACAAGAATAGATCTATTAATATTTTAATTAAACTAGTATAGCTATTGATTAAAATTAACTAATATGAAGTGTATACAACTTTGTGAAATATATAATAATTAATAAATCATTTCGCAGTAGATATTCATGGACAAAGGGTATAACCCTTCTCAAGTATTTGATCAAGGCCATACAATTTCAATTCACGATTTTGATGTGTTCAATCAAGTTCTTGTTGATTATTTATCTAGTGTTTAATCAAGAGATGTATTCTTATAAGTAAGAAGCATATAAATGTGAAAAAGATTTCTTTTAATGTGCGGTTAAACTATAGTTAATTTAGTAGTCTTCAATGTAGGGTTATTCATATATTGTGGTTTTTAGTTGTTTTAGGATTCTAACATTGGGACATCTTTTATTGTTGTTATGTATACCATGTTGAAGAAATTTGACACTATATTTAAATATTATTTGTAGTTTCATAAGCATAAAGATGATGAGGATGACGAAGACAATTTTTTTGATTAATAAAGTAATATAGTTACAATTATGTAATAAAGAAATATTTTTATTTATGTAGTTGTTTGACTTTACAGTTTTAACTTTGTTAAGTTGATCTTTAATAATGACTTTACATAATTATTTTAGTCATGTAATTTGAATTCTTGTAACCTTCAAGTAGATGTTCAATTATATATATTTTATCTACAATGGTTCTTGCTGTGTAATATTGTGATTTGAGGACATATATTAAAAAAATTTCATTTTCAAGTCTTGCATAGCTAATTTATACAAAATTAAAAAAAAATAATATTTCAAAATAAAATAATAGTTTAATAAATATGGTCTAAAACAAACTTAAAATCTTGGACATTCGTAAAATTTTAATCCACAATTTTGAAAATGTGATTATATAAAAAATTATAGATTATTACCTACAATCACACAAACCTAGTTTAGAGTTAAAAAATTGTAACTTATGTTGTAGTTTAAAGTGATTTTTGTTATAGAAAAAAAAATAAAGAGAATAATATAAATAAATATACAATAAATTTAATAATTATTTATATTTTTAGCAAACTAAAATATAAGTTTTAGAATTTATTATTATTAAGAACAAAAACTATAGATCGAATAATTAATGTTTTATAAATAATAATATTATAATTCCTTAGTATATATTTATTTTCTAAGTTCAATAAGTTTAATATTGTGCTAGATGTAATAACAACATATAAAATGCATAAAATATAGGTATATTCTGCATTATAAATTCTGTACAAAATAAATACAAAAATAAAATTAATGTTAAAATTTGTTGACAAAAACATAAACTTAGACTAATATTTAAAGTGAATTGATGATATGAAATTATAAAAAATGTGAAACCAAATATAAATTATTATAATAAAAAATAATAT